>Ga0129333_10002436_pt1 | contig 17311 bp, 19 predicted proteins | sample CPB6_08_DNA_FD_94474 | JGI IMG/M metagenome (GOLD analysis project Ga0129333, IMG submission 94474) | Freshwater to marine salinity gradient microbial communities from Chesapeake Bay, USA - CPBay_Sum_0.6_0.8_DNA | ecosystem: Environmental > Aquatic > Marine > Coastal | place: USA: Chesapeake...
CGGCGAGTGCATCTTCATCGAGCCCTGATCCGTCGACGCTGAACGCTTCTTCGCGGTAGCCCCGAACAGGGGTATCAGTCGGGTTTTCCGACCAGCCTCGCCACGGTGAGGAAACCCGTGTGTGCGACCATGCGGTGGTCCGGTCGAACAGCTTGTCCGTCGATGTGCCATGTTCTGTGCAGCACCTCGAGCGTTCGTTGTCCGGTCCAGTGGTCGCCCAACGCTGCTCGGACCTGCATGGCCTGCGTGATCGCGGGCGTGTAGGCGACCAAGACCCCGCCGAGACGCATGGCGCCAACCGCATGATCGACAACCAGCCACGGTTCGGGTAGATCGAGAATCACCCGGTCGAAGTCGCACCCGTCGATTCCGTCGTAGCAGTTGCGGATATGCACATCGTAGGAAGAGAGAGCGGACTCACCGAGAAATGATCGGACGTTCGCGCGTGCGCGGTTCGCGAAATCCTCGCGCAACTCGTAACCGGTTATCCGGGCCCCCGCGCGGAGCATGGCCATCGAAAGAGCGCCAGAACCGATTCCCGATTCGAGAACATTCACCCCCGGCTGGATGTCGCCGATCATGAGGATCGTCGCCAGGTCCTTGGGATAGATGACTTGTGCCCCCCGGGGCATCTCGACGACGAAGTCCTCGAGCGTCGGGCGAAGAACGACGTAGCGAGCACCTTTTGTCGACACGACTTCGGCTCCGTCGGGGCAGCCGACGATGTCGTCATGGGACACGAATCCGGCGTGGCTGTGGAATTCTCCGCCGGCTGCGAGGTCGACAAGATAACGACGCTCTTTGCGGTCAACGAGCATCACCTTGTCGCCGATGGAGAAGGTGTCACCAAACGCGATCATCGCGATCAGCGGCCCTCGACGTCGATGACCGCCCGGGGTGTGCGCACTGAAATCTGCTGCGTGGTTGACCCACGCAGCACACGACGGACGATTCGCACGATGATGACTCCCCGTGTCACCGACCGCGAACGACGAACGATCGCATTGAATATCTTGCGACGCATGGGCGTCCCACCGATAACGATCGAAGCGAGAAAGCCGATACGGCGGGCACGGCGGGACGGCATCGGGTTCAGCGCCTGAATTCGACTCGCGTGGCGCGCCGCGCCCCGCGCCGTCGACCAAAGAGGTACGACACGATGATCAGCACGGCGGCTCCGGCGCCGGCCGCAGCCACGAGCGTTTGCTTTTTGTTCTCGACCTTGCCCTGGAGATCATTTTGAAGTGCCTTGAATCGACGTTCGAGGTCGTCCTTCGAGATCCTCCTGTCGGAACCGTTTTGCTCCATCACAACCTCCCTAGAGTCGCGGACGCTTGATTTGACTGATGGCGACGACGACGATCACTGAAGCGAACACGACGCCGAAAACGTACGGCACGAAAGACCACGTGCCGTCGAATGTCGTTCCGCCGATGTCCTGCACGGCCCGAAGCAGACCGAGCGCAAAGAGCACCATGCCAACGGACATGAGAGCCATCGAAACGAGACCGACCGCCACCCAGCGCCCCGCTCCGCGCAACGGCTCGACGGTTTCCTGGCGCGCATAGGCAACGACGAGATCGAAGAGCTCTCCGTCACGATCGCGGGACGTGCGCTTGTCGTCTGTGGGCATGGGCCAATTCTCGCAGCGAACCGGCGGAATTGCACTCGGGCGTCAGGTACCGGGGTCAGCCGGCTCCGAGTACCGCCACTTGGTTGGGCGTCGGGGCGCGCGGGTAGGTCGTGAGTGCCGCACCGAGTTGTTCCCAGAGAGGCCGGTAATTGCCTTGGTCCGCCCAGCCGGCTCCGTTCAGCAGCAACGCGAAGAGAACTTCGTCATTGCCATCGACCGGCAAGACACCAGCAAGTGTCTTCACGTTCAGGAGGGTGCCCGTCTTGCCGAGGAGTTTTCCCGCAACGGGCGTGCCCTCGAAAACGTCCCTCAACGTTCCGGTACGCGCCGCGACGGCGAGTCCCGACTTCAACTTTCCGTCAACGGGTTCGCGTTCCAAGAGTTCGACCAGCGCTGCGCACGTGATCCGATTGCCCCGCGACAAACCCGAACCGTCTTTCACGACCACCCCATCGATGCCCCAAGTCGAAAGTGATTGGTCGATGACGGCCAGTCCTGCCTGCGTTGTTGGCTGAAGGGACTTTGTGAGTCCAATATGACGGACGAGTATCTCCGCGGTGTTGTTGTCGCTGTTGGTGAGCATCTCTGCCACGATTCGGTCGAGCGGACTCGACCGAATTTCGGCGATGGATGTTCCGGTGGCGGTGCCTTTGGCCTCTTTCGGCTCCCCTGCCACAGCGATGCCGCGCGCCTGAAGGAGTCTTGTGAACTCTGCTGCGGCGGCCACCGCGGGATTGTCTGGCTTGATCGGATTTCCGACCACAACACCGTCGTTCACCATCAAGGCACCGAGAGGACCTCCCTCGGTCCCTCTGATTCCCGAGGACCAGTCGTCGAGGTATCGATCATCATCGAGGTACGACTCGTCACCCACGACGGAACCAGAGATCGCGGTGACTCCGGCGTTCTTCACCTTGTCGGCAAGATCATCGAGATACGTCGGGTCCGTCGTGGGGTACTTCTCGGTGGGAAGGTATTCGCGGCTCACGAGGAGCGGGTCGCCGCCGCCGACGAGTGTCAGGTCTCCGTCCACGATCCCGTTGTCGACGGTTCCCACGACCCGCGTCACGAAGCGTGTGTCTGCTGGCAGGACGTCAAGGGACACGGCAGCGGTTGCAATCTTCATCGTGCTTGCTGGAACCAGCGCTTTGTCAGCGGATTTGCTGAGCACGACCCGACCGCCGGCATCGACCCTGATGCAAGCATTCGAGGGCATGCGGTCGACAATGGATGTCAATTCCGAACGGAGATTTCTCGTGGCTATGTCGCCGACCAGCGTTGACGCCGCGCGACGCACGTTCAGTACGGGCGTCACGAGGTACGACACCGGTTCGGCGCTGCGACCCTCGGTGCGTGTAGCGAGTGAATGACCGACGAACCACAGCGTGGCCATCGGGGCAGATCCGATGAGCCCAACGATGGCGACGACGACACCGGGTCGACGCGCGCGACGGGCTCTCTTGGGTGCCCGTGGAACCGGCTCGTCGTTGCCGTCGGCTTGGGTCATCGCCGTCGGTGATTCGCGTAGCGAACCATGTGTGACAGGGCTGCCACCGCCCTGTTGCCTGTCGGAAAGCAGTATCGACCCGTCTCGCGCACCGTTCGTGGCCCGGGATTCTCGGGATCGGCAATGGCCAGCTCGGTTGCGACGAGAATCGGCTTGCCGGTTTCAGCCGACAGGTGCGCTGCAGCCTCGGCGAAACGCGCGTCTTGCCGCTCGTGGTACGAGACGATGCGCTCCAATCCGTGGTCGGGGTAAAAGTTCCCTTCGCGCATGAGACGAGCCTGGTTCGACTGAATGCCGATACCGAGATAAATCACCGCGTCGACCGCCTCGTGGCGAGCGATCAGCCCGAGCACTTCGGGGATCGTGTCTCGGGTCTCTCCCCCTGCGCAGTCAACGGGGTTCCCCTTGCTCCAACGCGGCGGCAACTTCTCGTCGATCGATGCCTTCAGGTCTTCGGGCAGTTGGATGAGATCGAGTTCGGGGCGTTGAAAGAGCGCGTCGGATGTGACGACACCCCAGCCACCTGCCGTCGTGAGGATGACCGTGCGGCCCCCTCGAGGAAGCGGCTGTGTGGCAAAACAAGCTGCCGTGTCGAACGCCTCTTCGACGGTCGCGGCACGAACGACTCCGGCCGCCTTGCAGGCCCCGTCGAACACTTTGTCGTTGGCTGCCAATGCGCCCGTGTGGCTGGCGGCTGCCTTTGCTCCGGCCTCGGTGGCGCCTCCCTTCACCACAACGAGTGGCATGCGATCGGCGACGTCGGCGAGTTGGCTCATGAGCGAGCGACCGTCGGAGATGCCTTCCAGATACGCGAGACCGACAGAGGTTTCGGGGTCGGTGGCGTACCAACCGAGGTAGTCGGCGACAGAGACGCTCGCTGCGTTGCCTGCTGACACAGCGCGACTGACTCCGACTCCGCTGGACCGTGCGTAGTTCAAAAAAGACGAGACGAAATTGCCGCTCTGGCTGGCGACACCGATGCGACCACGTGGTGGATACGGCGCGACGATCTGTGCGCACAGCTCGGCGGGAGTACTGACGACACCTTGGCCGTTCGGGCCGGCGAGGAGAATGTCGAGTTCCTCGGCAAGAGCCACGATTTCCGCTTCGAGTTTGCGACCCTCCTCTCCCGCCTCGCCGTAGCCGGCCGAGGTGAGAAAGGCAGCCTTCACACCTCGCGCGGCGCAATCGCGGAGGAGTCCCGGGTTGGCCGAAGTTGGCGTGCAAACAAACACCAGATCCGCGAAACCCTCCGGCAGGTCCTTCACGGAGGCAACCGTTTGCACTCCGAGCACCACTTCCCCGGACAAGTTGGTTCCTCCCACGCGACCCTTGTAGCCGCTGGCGAGGATGTTGTGCATCGACACAAAACCGAATTTCCCGGGATGACTCGAAGCGCCGGCAACGAGCACGCCACGCGGCTCGAACAAAGCCCGGAAGTGTTCGTCACGCAGCCACGTGGTCGTTTTCGTTGTTGCGGGATTGACAGCCTCGTCGGACAGCTCGACGAGTGCGTCGACCGCGACCACGCTTCCCGACGAATCAACGAGAAGAGGGTTGATATCGATCGACGCCACGTCGGGACGTGAGACGGCCGCCTTTGACAGGCCGAGCAGGACCGAGCACAGGGCATCGCTGTTCACCCGGGGTTCGCCTCGAAACTCTCCGAGAAGTTTCTGCGCCTTGATTTCGGAAACCATCTCGGAGGCGTCCGCTGGACTGAGGGGAACCGGACGAAAAACCACGTCGGCGATGGCTTCGGCGAGCACCCCACCAACTCCGAGCATCACGACGGGTCCGAATTGAGGGTCGCGAACGAGTCCCGCTATGAACTCCCGATTGCTCCTCACCATCGGAGCGATGAGCACCGAAACGGACCCGTCCTCGGGTCGAGACGCGGAGAACAGCGCATTGACCGCGTCGGTGAGCACGGTCATGTCGGCAAGGTTCAATTTCACGAGTCCGCGTTCGGTCTTGTGCGCGATGCGATCGCCGTTCAATTTCGCAACCACGGGGAAACTCATTCGCTGCGCCGACATGAGTGAACCGAGACCGGTTGAATCGCCCGGATGTTGAATTTCGATTTCGGGAAGGAACGGAACACCGAAGCCGGCGAGAAGCGCCTTGCTTTCGCGTTCCGAGAGCGTCGTTCCCGAAGTGGTTGGGTTGGTCACGACCTGAGACTAGTGAGCCTCGATGTCGGGGTGACGCCTTCGGGTACGAGCGCACGGTGAAACAGGTCGAGGACATGTTTGCGACGCGCTGCGAGGGTCGCAGGGGCGAGCGCATCGTCGTTCATCAAACCGTTGATGAACGGAGCATCCGAGACGTACCCCAAAAGAGATGCGTAGGCGGTGATGAGAATGTGACGCGCGTCGACCGAACGAAAACGGCCCGCGGACATCTCCTCCTCGAGCCAGTCGACAGCGGCGTCGAAGAGCGGCGTCACCACACCGATCAAATCGATTCCGAGCCTGTCACCGCCCTCGAGCGCCTCTCTCCTCATCAGGCGCACGTACGACGGGTTGTCGACGAACAGGTCGAAACCGGAGGTGAGGACGGCGGAGAAGCGTTCCCAACCCGATCCGGGGGTCGAGATCGTTTCTTCGACTCGTTCGAGCCATTCCGACAGCATCTTCTCGAAGACCTCGCCGTAGAGCGCGTCCTTGCTCGGAAAGTGATGGAGCAGACTCGGGCGTTTGATCCCGACACCGGCTGCGATGTCATTCAGGGATGTGCCGTCGTAGCCCTGGCGAGCAAAGAGCTCGGTTGCCTCGTCGAGGATTTGATCGCGCATCGGCTTGTTGGCCACCGAAGGAAGGCTAACCAGAGTTCTACCTACTGGTCGGTAGGTAGTTAAGGTGGCGTCATGTTTGCGATTCTCGATGTGCTGCCTGCCCCGTTCGCGCCCCAGTCCGCTCTCGGAGTCGTTTTTGTCGCGATCTTGATGGGTTTGGCCGTCACGGTCGTCGCGAATGTGGCGACCACGGTTTACCTCCACAGGGCAATGTCGCACCGCGCGCTCAGTTTGTCTCCAGTCGCTGCGTTCGGATTTCGCTTCATTGTCTGGATCACCACGGGTATTCGCCCACGCCAGTGGGTGGCGGTCCATCGCAAGCACCACGCGTTCACCGACGTCGATGGCGACCCGCATTCTCCGGTGCTTCTCGGTTGGAAAACGGTTCAGGCACGGAACGTGTCGCTCTACCGCCGTTGTGCGAGCGACCCGTCCACTCTTGGTCGTTATGCCAAGGACATGGCCCCCACTGCCATCGACAGGTTGCTGTTCGATCGAACCGTTCTCGGACTCACGATCGGGATCACTTCGCTGTGTCTCTTGTTCGGTGTGTGGGTGGGCCTTGGGGCCGCTGTTGTTCACGTGAATCTGTATCTCGGAGGATCCGCTGCGGTGAACGCAATTGGTCATCACTTCGGTCGCCGTCCCTATGACAACGGGGCGGGCAACCTTCAGTGGCTGGCTTTTCTCACAGCCGGTGAGGGGTTGCACAACAACCACCATGCCGCGCCCACTTCAGCGCGACTGGCACACCGCTGGTACGAGATCGATTACGGCTGGTGGGTCATCAAGGTCCTTGCTTGGCTGCGACTCGCCAAGGTGCGCCTGAACGAAGTGAAGCTCGTCATACCATCGAGGCGTGCCGCCGCCTGACAGTTCTCAGCGCCATCGCACGGTCCACGCACGTCGTGCGCTCGTTGATGGAGCCCTCCATGACGACGTCGTCATCGAAATCGTTGGGGACCGCATTCGATCGCTGGGACGATTCGACAACAGCGACCGAAATCGTCGAATACATGCTCTCGTCTCCCCCGGCTTGATCGACCTGCAGTGCAACGGTTTCGGAACGTACCCCGTGATCGGAGCCACCGAGGATTCACTCGCTGCTCTACAGTGCGCACTCGCGGCTGCGGGAACCACGGCGTTCCTTCCGACGATCACGACGTGCCCTTCGTCGGTGCGTCGTGAAACGCACGCAACCGTCATGGCTGCCGCGAAGGCCAACGCTCCAAGCAGCAGCCGCATTCTTGGAATTCACCTCGAGGGCCCCTTCCTTGGCCGTCGGCCCGGGGCCCATGACCCGAAAACCATCGCCGCGGGGCACGGCGACGTCGATGCTGTCATCGATCTCTGCAGCGAAGGAGTCCGCATGATGACGATTGCTGCCGAGTCCCCGGTCGCTCAAAGCGTGGTCGAGTCGCTCGTGGCGAAAGGCATCGTTGTATCGATCGGACACTCCGCTCCGACACGTGAGGAATACCAGAGAACGGTGACTGCCGGCGCGATCGCCTGCACTCACATCTTCAACTCGATGTCCGGCATCGAACACCGCGGCTTCGGTCTTGCCGGGGCGATTCTCGATGATCCGGCGATGCATGCGGGATTGATTGGCGATCTGGTTCACGTTGGCGCCGAGACGGTTCGACTCGTCTTTCGTTCCAAAGGTGCCACAAGGACGTTCCTCGTCAGTGACTCCGTCGCCGCAACCGACGGGGTCGTCGTCACCAACGCGGCCCGACTGGTCGATGGCACACTTGCCGGTGCCGCGAAACCGTTGGCCGAACAGGTTCGCTGCATTGTGAAGGGCGCGGGCGTCCCCCTTGTAGATGCTCTCGTTTCGGCGACGGCAACCCCGGCGAAAATGATCGGGGCACGAGAGATGGGCTCGATCGCGGTGGGTCAACTTGCCGATCTCACGTGTTTCGACGAAGAGCTCGAGGTCGAATTGACGTACGTCGCTGGCGTACCCGTCGAGCGATTCTCCTAGACTCGCGCCGTGCATCTGGTCTCAGCACTGTTCGTGGACAATTTCGAAATGCGCCAGGTCGAAGGACCGAGTACGAGAATCGATCTGACGGGTGCGTTCTTCTCGACCGTCGCGCCATCCGAACCCCCATTCGTCTTTGCGCCGCACCTTGTTGCGTTGATTTACTGCGAGCCGACCGAATCCGGCGACGGCGTGTTCGAGGTCGTGTTCCGCAAGGGTCCAAAGGAAGAGGACGAACAGGTCGCGCGCAACGTCAGTCCTTTCCGCGTCGATCCGGGCAAGTTCACTTACCGATTGGTGAGGGGTGAGTTGGAATTCGACGAATACGGCCAGGTGTTCGCCCATTGTCGGGTCAACCGTGACGCGTGGACCATCGTTCCGCTCACATTGCTACCGCGCCCGAACAGTTAGTCTGCGCCAGTGGTCAACGACTCGAACAACGCCAGCGTCTTCAAGAACAGGGCGGCTTTCGACGAGAAAGCAATCGCGGTCATCCGCGGTATCGCGATGGACGCACCTTTTCACGCAAAAAGTGGACATCAGGGCACCGCGATGGCCCTCGCTCCCCTCGCCCACACGCTCTACTCCCGGGTCATGTCCCATCATCCCGGTGACCCCATGTGGGCAAACCGTGACCGTTTCATCCTCTCCTGCGGTCACGCATCGATTCTGCAGTACGCCCTCTTGTGCTTGAACGGCTACGGCCTCGAAGTCGATGACCTGCGTCAGTTCCGTCAGCTCGGGTCGCGGACACCCGGACACCCGGAAGTCGGACACACCGCAGGAGTCGAGGTCACAACGGGGCCGCTCGGGCAAGGTTTTGCAAACGCAGTGGGCATGGCGATCGCCGAAGAACACCTTCGGGCGACAGTCGGACCAGACGTGATCAATCACCACACGTTCGTCATCGCCGGTGACGGTTGTCTGATGGAAGGCGTCAGCCATGAGGCGGCATCGCTGGCCGGCCACCTCGGTCTCGAACGTCTCATTTGTATCTTCGACGACAACAAGATCACCATCGACGGTGCCACCGACCTCACCTGCAGCGACGACGTCGTCGGACGTTTTCGCTCCTACGGGTGGAACGTCATCGAAGCGGGACCGATCTCCGAGAGTTGTGACGAACTCGAATCGGTCCTGAACCGTGCGAAATCCCACCGGGGGGCTCCGACACTCGTTGTCTTGCCGACTCGTATCGGGTTTCCGTCTCCCGACTTCACCGACAAACACGCTGCTCACGGAAATCCATTCGTCGCCGAACACATCACTCGGACGAAGGCCCTCCTCGGTATCCCCGACGAACCCTTCCATGTCCCGGCTGATCTGCTGTCGGAATATCGCACTTTTTCGAGCGATCGTTGTGCAGAGATCCATCGCAAATGGACGGCATCCGATGCAGTCGACAAGCTTTCCGCCTACAGGACCGAAGGCGCCGGCTCGCGTCTCGCCGGCAAGCTTCCGACATTCAAGGAAGATGAAAATCCCGCGACACGCGTGGCCATCCAGAAAGTCCTGGCTGCTGCGGCCGAACACTTGCCGGGCATCGTCGCCGGTGCCGCAGACCTCACGGGAAACACCGGAGCAAAGTTGTCCCCCGACCGAGCTTTCAACCGGGACGATCGTGCCGGACGTCAGATCTACTTTGGTGTGCGCGAGCATGCCATGGGGGCAATCGCGAACGGAATTGCACTTCATGGTTGTCTCGTTCCGGTGATCGGCACGTTCTTTGTCTTCGCCGACTACATGCGGCCGGCCATTCGCCTTGCTGCATTGTCCAAGGCAAAGGTGATTTTTGTGTTCAGCCACGACTCCGTCGGCGTGGGCGAAGATGGTCCGACTCATCAGCCCGTCGAACACCTTGCATCTTTGCGGATCATTCCCGGACTACAGGTCATACGTCCCGCCGATGGAAATGAGACGACCCGAGCGTTCTTGGCGGCCCTCGACTTCGATGGTCCGACCGCTCTCGTGCTGAGCCGTCAGAACCTACCAATCGTCACCGACGGCTCGGCCGTCGTGCGGGGCGCAGGCATCGTGCGCCAAGCTCCAAAACCCGACATCGTGCTCGTGGCGACGGGCAGCGAGGTTGCGTTGTGTGTTGCCGCGGCCGATGAGCTGTCCGGGGCGGGCTTGGCCGCACGTGTGGTCTCGATGCCTGATGTCGGTCGATTCGCGGCCCAGGACACCTCGTTCCGCGAAGCGCTGCTCACGCCGGGCGTGCCGGTGCTCGCCGTCGAGGCGGCCAGTACCTTCGGTTGGTCGGCGATTGCCGACGTCGTGTTGGGCATCGACGAATTCGGGACCAGCGCCCCCGGCGCCGTGGCGCTCGAACATCTCGGAATGTCGACATCGAACGTAGTCCGCGCGGCGCGCGAACTATGTTCGCGGTGATGACAAGCGGTACGCGTCTACAACGGCTCTTCAGCGACCAGGGGCAGAGCCCGTGGATCGACAATCTGAGGCGGGGCTACCTGTCGAGCGGCCACCTCGCCGACCTCGTTGCGCGTGGGGTGCGTGGGCTCACCTCGAATCCGACGATCTTCCAGAAGGCGATCCAGGGTTCGGCAGAGTACAACGAACAATTCGGTCGTCTGGCGTCACGAGGCTTCACCGTCGAGGAGATTTATTGGGAACTCGTGCTCGACGACATCAAAGGGGCCCTCGAGGTGTTCGCTCCGCTCTACCACGAGTCCGGCGGAAACGACGGATTCGTGAGTGTCGAGGTTGACCCGATGCTTGCCTTCGACGGTGCAGCGACACTCGAGGCCGCACGTCGTCTCGACGAGCGCGTCGGTGCATCGAACGTGATGATCAAGATTCCCGCGACGATCGACGGACTTCCGGCCATTCGTCGGATGGTCGCAGAGGGTCGCAACGTCAACGTGACGCTGATCTTCAGTCTCCAGCGATACTCGGACGTCATCGATGCTTACATCTCGGGTCTTGAAGACCGAGTGTCACAAGGAAACGTCTCTCTCTCCGATGTCAACTCTGTTGCAAGCTTCTTCATCAGTCGAGTCGACACAGAGGTCGACCAAAGACTCGAAGCTCTGGGTGGCGAAGCGAGGGCCAGGCTGAAGGGACGGGCGGCCGTCACGCAAGGTCGACTCGCGTACGCGCTCTTCGTCGAGAAGTTCAGCGGACCACGTTGGCAAGCCCTCGCCGACCGTGGCGCGAAGCCCCAGCGGCCGCTGTGGGCCAGCACCTCGACAAAGAATCCCGCTTATCCCGACACAATGTACGTCGACGAGCTCATCGGTCCGCTGACGGTCAATACCCTGCCCGACAACACCCTCGAGGCGTTCGACGATCATGGGCGTCTCGAACGAACGGTTGACGCTGACCTCGACTCTGCCCGCGCCACTTGGGCCGAGATTGCCGATGCGGGTGTCGATCTGAACGAGGCCGCAGCAAAGCTCGAAGACGAAGGAATTGCCTCCTTTCAACAGAGTTTTGTCGATCTGTTGGGTGTCATGCAGGAAAAGCACGATTCCCTGACGCGCGAATGAAGGACCCGAACCGATGACGGACCCTTCACCCGGCTCGGAGGTGGGGCCACTCGGTCGCGACCTGCGGGTCGAGATCGAGAAGTTTCTGGCTTCTCAACCGTCCACGCTCGATCAAAAGATCATGGCGAATACGGTTCGCGACTTACGTAAAGCCTTCGACCTGCTCAAACAGGTCGAGGGTCGGGCAAAGGTAACGATCTTTGGAAGCGCGCGCACGGCATCGCATGACCCGCTCTACGAGCAAACGGTACGTGTCGCACGCGAGCTTGCGGCACAGGGCTGGATGGTCATCACGGGTGCCGGACCCGGCATCATGGAGGCCGGCATGGTGGGTGCCGGTCGCGAGGGAAGTATCGGCGTCTCCATTGTCCTGCCGTTCGAGAATGAGGCGAATGAAATCATTGCGGGCGACGAGAAGCACATCGCACTCAAATACTTCTTCACTCGAAAGTTCGCATTGACGAAGGCATCGCAGGCTTTCATCTGCATGCCCGGCGGATTCGGCACCCTTGATGAGTTGTTCGAGTTGCTCACCCTCACGCAGACGGGTAAGGGCAACCCCGTACCAATCGTTCTGCTCGATGTTCCGGGCGACACGTATTGGCAACAAGTCGGAGAGTTCATCGAAAGTCAGATGGCGAGCCGCGGGTTGATCTCCGGCGACGACCGTGCGCTCTTCTTCACCACGAACGACGCAGTCGCGGCGGTTGCTGAGGTGAACAAGTTTTATTCGAATTACCATTCGCTGCGATTCATAGGCAACAAATTGGTGATACGGATGCAGCGTGGTCCGAGTGACGAAGAACTTGCAACGATGAACACTCGATTTGCCCACGTGGTGAGGCAAGGACTCATCGAGCGAGCCACCGCCCACCCTGCCGAGATTCGCGACAATGACGAACCGGACCTGGCGAGGATTGCCCTCTTTTTCGACAAGCGCTCATTTGGCGAATTGCGGTTGATGATCGACGAGATCAATCGCTTCGGTTTTCGGTGATCCCGCGAAGTATCGCTTCGGCTTTTGCAATGGCCCGTCGCGCCCGCTGAAGGTCTTTTTCGACGGTCAATTCGCGAGGATCACCTTTGACCGCGCGAGAAAGAATGGCGAGAGCCGTGTCGGCAAGACCTTCGTTGATAGCCGCCAGTTGGTCGGCCTCGGATTCGAAATTGGTGTCGAATTTCGTCATGATCGGTCAGCGTCTCCTTGATGATGGCTTTGGTGGCGATCTTCCGACCCCAAGGCTCGGGCAACCAGTTCGATGGGATGAACGATCGTCAGCGCATTCCACGTTTGCGGACGGTGTGCCTGAAGCTGTCCGGCACAACCGGGATTGCCTGACGAGATATACCGAACCTGGGCGTCCAGGACGGATTGAATCGCCTCGTTCTTGCGGTCGACGATGTGTTTGGCCGACGCCGCGTGGTCGATCGCATAGGCCCCGCCTGCTCCGCAACAAAGACCGTCGTCCGGTATTGATCGGACCTCATAGAACAGGTCGAGAACACGATGTGTGGCCAAATGGGATCCCTGAACGTTGCGCAAGTGGCATGCATCGTGCACAACCACAACATCGTCGGAGCGCGAGCCGAGATTCAGCGGACTCTCGTCGAGGTGGCGCGACACGAACTCCATCACGTCGACAACTTCGCCAAGACCCTCGGCGTGTCGCAGGAGATGCGCCCCACAACCAGCGGAGTTGACGATCAGGATTGACCCAGAATGGCTCTTTCCAACGTTGGCAGTCAGCTTCGAGGCGGGTTCTGCCATTCCTGCGTGTGCATGGAGGGCGCCGCAACACATGCCCGGATCGGACAGTCGCACGTTGTACCCAAGTCGTGAGAGAACATCGACCGTCGCCTGGTGAACCTGCCGGTACCACATGTCCATCACGCAGCCCCGAAAGAGGATGACTTCACCTCGATTGTTGTTGGATGCGGCGGGAACCCGCAAACGACGCATTCTCACGGCGACGGGAGGGATCGGGAATCGTCTCGGCATCAAGTGAAGCCGCTGCGCCAGGGCCGCAATTGCCGTGAGCGCGCGGAGGAGACGCGGCCTCGTGAGAGGCATGAACAAGAACCGCTTCACCATCACTTGTCGAGCAGATGTCGAGGCGAGTTCCTCGATGACCGGTGCGATGATGCGGTCGTAGCGGACCGAAGAAGGACACGCCGGAAGGCATCCCATGCACTGCACGCAGGAATTCAGCGAGTCCCTCACTCCGTCGTCGAGTGGAATCTCCCCGCCACGAACAGCCGCGACCAATTCAATGCGTCCCCTCGGGCTTTGTGAGTCGTTTCCCGTTATTCGGTAAGTCGGACAGTGCGGAAGGCAAAGTCCGCACGACACACAACTCGCAAGATCATCGGGGTCAACGGCGGCGAAGATCATGCCAGGCCCCAACGAGCGGACAAGAGGGGGCTCAACGTGTTGTCGGGATCGAACTCATTCTTCAGTCGTCGACAGATGTCGAAGATGGCCGGCGTCATCTCGAGTCGCTCGGGTGGTGATTCGGCGATGGAAAAGAGCTCAATCATCTCGAGGGCCGCGGGTGGCGTGATTTCGTCGTAATTCTCGAGCAACGCGGCCTGTTGCGCCACATCGTCGGGGTGGCCTTCGAGGTTGACGCACCAACCGTTGCGACAGGGTGCCACAAGCGCGGGTCGGTAGAGCGCACGGACGTCTCCCGCGCCGACAAACCATCGACTACAACCGGGAATCGGCTCCGTCCGAAGAGTCGCCTCGGTGATGGTTGCCAAGGTGCCCCACGAACCCACGAGAAGTTTGACGAGGTCGAAGCCAGAGACGTTCTTGACGGTCCCTCCGCCTGCCACGAACGCGTTACCAGATCCGTCGACTGCATGAATTCTCAGCACGATGTTCGGAAGAGCGAAATTGTCGCTGGGAAATGGGCCGTTCCTGCGTGTCGCCAACGCACCACCAACCGTTCCGATGGCCGGGATGCGGAGGCGCTGTCGTTTGGAACCCAGAACCGATGCCAGTTCTTCCATCGTCGTTCCCGCCCGCACCGTCACGATGAGTTCGTCGGGTTCGAATCGAAGCACGCCGGATGAGAGACCCTTGGACCGAGTCATGTCCGAATCCTCACACCCAAGCGCCCTCGGGCGCGGAGAGCGAATCTCCACATCCCGACCCAGCCGGCAACACCTTGCCGGGATTCGCCAGACCCGCAGGATCGAAGGCTCGCCGAAGCTTCTGCTGCGCGGCAAGGCTGGTTTCGTCGAACATGAGCGACATGAAGTCACGCTTCTCGAGACCAATACCGTGCTCTCCGGATAGCACTCCCCCGGCTTCGACCGATACGCGCACGATCTCGGCACCCGCGCGGTGCACCCGATGCATGATGCCTTCTTCGCGTCGATCGAACAGCAGGAGGGGATGAAGGTTGCCGTCGCCCGCGTGGAACACGTTCATCACCTGCAGATTCTCGGCTGCCGCAATGTGTCCAATCTTGCCGAGAACTTCGGCGAGTCGACGGCGAGGAACCACCGTGTCATGGAGGTAGTAGTTGGGCTTGATGCGGGCGATTGCACCGAAGGCAGTCTTGCGACCCTTCCAAATGATGGCTCGCTCGGCGTCCGTCTGTGCCCGTCGAATGTATGACGCTTCGTGCTGCCGGCAGATCGTCAGGCACGAATCGATTTCCGCTTCAACGCCATGAGGTAGCCCGTCCACCTCGATGATGAGTAGGGCCCCGACATCGAGCGGAAATCCCGCATGAACGTACGATTCGACCGCCCGCGTGATGGGTGCATCCATCATCTCGAGCGCCGAGGGAACGATGCCTGCGGCGATGATTGCACTGACGGCACGTGCCCCACCGTCGATGGTTGGGAACCCCACGACGACCGTCGCATGGTGCGGTGCATTCTGGGTCAAACGGACCTTGATAGCCGTTGCGATGCCGAACATGCCCTCGCTTCCGATGAATGCCCCCCGAAGGTCGAAGGGCGACGACTCTTGGTCAAGGGTGACGACCGAACCATCCGACAAAACAGCCTCGATGGCAAGAACGTGGGCCGAGGTGACCCCGGTCGACAAGCAGTGTGGGCCCCCGGAGTTGTTGGCCACGTTTCCGCCGATGGTGCAACTCTGCTGGCTGGAGGGATCGGGAGCGAAATGCAGTCCATGCCGAGCGACGGCGCGCGACAGGTCGGCGTTGAGAACGCCGGGTTCGACCCACGCAAAACGCCCGTCAGCGTCGACACTGCGAATCCGGTTCATCCCCATCATCGAAATGACGATCGAACCCATCGTGGGAACCGCGCCGCCGGCGAGTCCGGTCCCGGCGCCACGGGCCACGAAAGGAATCCGACGCGCGTGACAATCACGAAGGATTGTCACGACCTCCTCGACGTTCGCCGGTTTGACCCATCCCGAAGCTTTTCCTTCGATGTTCGAGGCGTCGCGTGACACGAGATGAAGTTCGTGTGGCGCGATACCAATGGCCGATCCCTCGAGTTTCTTCGACAAGCGACGCCGTGCCATTCGATGCACAATACCGACACCTCAAGTCCGGCGCATTTGTTCGCGCAACGCGACACCACTAGCGTCACGGCGTGTCCAAAGCATCTGAAGTCCACGATTGGGTCAGCTTCGAAGATCCGGAGGGTGGTCGAATGTGGATGTTTGATGCCTCGTATCTCCTGAGCAATTGGAAGTGCATCTACGGCGAGGGTTGCAAGGGCGTTCACGAAGAGGACACGACCGATCTCATGCAGGGATGCTGCAGCTTCGGTGCACATTTCATGGACAAGGATGACGAAAAGACCGTCGTTCGCTCGTCACGTCGTCTCACCTCCAAGAATTGGCAGTACAAGGCCCGGGCCGCGAAATTGGGATGGCTGGGCCAAGAGCGCGACGGGACACCGAAGACGCGCGTGGTCGACGGCGCCTGCATCTTCCTGAACAGGCCGGGTTTTGAGGGCGGGGTCGGATGTGCCCTGCACATCGGCGCCATGGAAGCCGGCGAACGGCCCATGGACTGGAAGCCCGACGTTTGTTGGCAGGTTCCGGTACGGCTTCAAGAGACGAATGACGAGGACGGACACATCGTCACGTTTGTTCGCGAATGGAAGCGTCGCGACTGGGGAGATGGCGGCCATGAATTCCATTGGTGGTGCACAGCATCGCCCGAGGCGTTCGTTGGCCGTGAGCCGACCTACAAGTATTTGAAGAACGAACTAACGGAGCTTGTGGGACCCAAGGTCTACGCCCTCCTCGTGAAGGAACTCGAGAAAAGGACCCCGACGGTTGCGGGTCATCCTGTGACACTCTCGCGAAAACCCAAGTCGGGTACAACCAAAACTTCGCGCTGACACCTGTTCAGCGAGCTCTCGAATTCACTGCGAACGCTTGAATGCGCGCCGGCGATCCTCGAGACCGAGCAGGCGTTTGCGGATGCGCAATGCCGCGGGAGTCACCTCGACCAATTCATCATCTGCAATCCATTCGATCGCCGTTTCAAGTGAGTGGATCACGGGCGCTGCGAGCTTGATTCCGTCGTCGTGGCTGTGCGTGCGAATGTTCGTCTTTTCCTTGGCGCGAACCGCGTTCACCACCATCTCGTCACTACGAGAATTCTCTCCCACGACCATTCCCTCGTAAACCTCGTCGCCGGGCGACACGAAGAGGGTGCCGCGCAACTGCAGGTTGTCGAGTGCGTAGGCCGTTACCTTGCCGGTGCGATCGGACACCATGGCGGCCCCGAGACGATGAGGTAGTTCACCGACCCAAGGTGTCCAACCGATGAGCCGCATGTGAATCAAGGCAGTACCGCGAGTCTCCGTGATGACCTGTGACCGAAAGCCGATGAGCCCTCTCGATGGGGCCTCGAAGCCGACCAACGTGCGACCG
>Ga0129333_10002437_pt1 | contig 17311 bp, 17 predicted proteins | sample CPB6_08_DNA_FD_94474 | JGI IMG/M metagenome (GOLD analysis project Ga0129333, IMG submission 94474) | Freshwater to marine salinity gradient microbial communities from Chesapeake Bay, USA - CPBay_Sum_0.6_0.8_DNA | ecosystem: Environmental > Aquatic > Marine > Coastal | place: USA: Chesapeake...
CCGACCCATGCAAGAAGTATTGCAACGCCCAATTCATATGAAATGGGTGCTCTATTATTAGTTAATGCAGGGAACAGAAGTTTTAGCACTATACTGCTCCATATAATGCATAGGTTCCAGCGTTAAAGTTTCCTGCACCACTCCAAGTTAACATAAATGCATCAATATTTCCTACATGTTTAACTGATCCAGACGATTGGTTATTAGCATTACCAACTTCTTCAATTGTGCTATAGAAGAAACCAAATTTAAATTCTGAATTATATGCGGTAAGAGTTATTGTAACATCATATGTATCCCCAGAGCTATTAATAAATCCAGTTGTTCCATCAATAAGATTTGTTGCTCCAGCAGTTGAGCCATTATCGACACTTGTATGAATTCGGAGCGACCTATTTGCTGAACATGAAACTCCAGTTAATTGTAGAATTACCTGTGCATAAGTCTCAGGAATATCTGTGATGTTAAATGTTGTACCTGATCCAACACTACCGGACGAAATAAGTACTAAACCAGTGGAATCATCTGTCCATGTAGGAGGACCACCGTTACCGGCAGATGTTAATCTCTGTCCTGATGTACCGTAACTATTATTAAATGCTACAGCTTTGCTTGCATTAATCTTAAATGCATCTGCACCATTAGTAGCAATACCAACTGTGTTAGTATCAGGTAGATACATACCATTTGTTGGTAATGTAGCAGAACTTGGAATAAAACTTTGTGAGGTTAGTGTTCCAGTAACAGTAGAATTACCTGTGGCTGTAATACCGCCCGCAGTTACAGTTAATCCACCGGTTGTAACAGTAACTCCACCAGACACAAACGTCGTTGCGCCTGTAATGCTAGCTCCACCACTAGCAACTGTAAGTCCAGTTAATCCACTGAGTGTACCTGTAATTGTACTATTACCAGTAATTGTTGCACCATTAGCTGCAATCGTCAAGCCACCCGTTGTTACTGTCAAACCACCACTAGCAACAGTTAATCCTGTAAGTCCAGTTAATGTACCTGTAATTGTAGAGTTACCTACAATAGTGGCACCACCTGCGGCAATGTTTAATCCATCAGTTGTGATTGCAATTCCACCGGCAGCAACAGTAATGCCACCCGCTGTTACATTTAAACCACCAGATGCAATAGTTGTACCTTGTAATGTAGTAGAGTTAGCTACAACATTCAAGCCACCAGCAGTAATGGTTAGTCCACCTGCTGTAACTGTTAATCCACCAGTTGTAATTGTGGTGGCACCAGGGATAGTAAGTGGATCAGCAAATTTTGCTCCATCAATACTACCATCAGGAATAGATGCACCGCTTACATCGATCAATTCTTCCCAATACGCAGCGTCACCCGCAAACGTGGCACCAGAGGTATGATTTGTTGTGCATACTGCATATACAGTACCATCAACAACGAAGTCACCCTTAACGTAATCTGTAGCAGTTACCCATGCACCACGACCTGTTGCAGCGACAACAGTTGTATTCTCCCAATAAGTAGGATTATTGGTACGATCGGTTGAGAAGGTTGTCGGTGACGCGGCTGAAGTATGCTCGATAAGACAGGTGTAAATATTACTGTTCGATGTATCTACGAGCCGGTCACCAACTTCGTACAGAGTAGCATTAGTCCATAAACCACGAAAGTTAGCTTGGACAAAGAACTCTGATAAGATCGCATCAATGATAGCAAAGTTACCATTGACAGCAGTATGCCAGCCTACACTATTATAGACTGGTTTAACTAAACTAATGTTAGGAGTAAGAGCCACAATTATCTCCTAATTGATGCACGTTGATACTGCAACGTGATACTAATAAATCGAATGGGCATTGTAGTAGACCCACTAAACTTAAACTTTGCAAGGTTAAATTTAGCTGGCCATGGTTGTAACATTTCACTTTTAGCTACTCGTCCACCACCATAAGGGGACGATCCCCATGGCCCGACGCCATAACCACCGCTATCCCCTGCAACCATGTCCATCGATAGTAATGGAGCATCATTACCATCTACATCTGTAGTTACACGATCAGCATACATATCTACAGTAAATACACCACGACCTGTAGTTTCAATGTGAATGTATTTAGTCTGTTTAGACATCATACGACGATTGAAGTCAGCCCATGGCATTTCCCACGTAAAATCAACAGGAATACCTTGCCCATCAGGTTCGTAATCTGTGTCATCTACAAAGTCAGCTACAACACCTGTTTCGTCGCTACCAGAAGCGTGTACACCATCATAGTTATATGAATATAACTTGGCACCGTTACCAAAGATTACATTCTGTAACTGAGTCCGTGTAGCACATCGCCAAGTCCAACCACGTAAACGTGCCCATGCCTTGACTTTTAACAACGGCATATCTGTATAACTGTATCCGATAGTCTCGATTAAATTATCATCGTCATCGAATACAGGAACGAACAACATGTATCGCTTATTACGCATATCGTATACAGCGAATACATATTCAGTGATTTGATTAGGTGTAAGATGTTCTAATTTATCGATGATGTCAGGATCAATTAGATACGATGCTCGCTGCGGACGTAACGTATTGAACATTGCAATACGCTCAATACTATTTACACCAACGTTATCACAGAAGAATGTATCATCACCGATAGATACTAATGATCGATGTGCAAGACATCCAAATTCTTCAATGAACCCATCATCAGTAGGAGCATGTGTTTCTGGATCACCAGTATATACACCTAGATTTAGTGGTAATACACCACGTTCAAACGTAACAATTAACTTATCCCGATAAGCTACTAATCCTGTGATTGCACTACTACCGAGAGAAATACGTGAACCAAGGTCCAACGATATAGAATCGTTAGGTGGAGGATCACCTTGGAACGTTCCACTAGTACCACGCGATGAGATATACAATGTACTCGGTGAAGTCTCTACACCTGCAATACACAGATATTGTGCGTGAGCAACTACGAATTTACCAATAGGTGTATTAATGTTAGACAACGTTGCTAAGTCTTGTAAATACTGCAACGTCATATATAATGGATTATTAGGATTACCAGGTATAATTAATGGTTTATTACGACCATTACAGATAATCAGATCACTATTGAAGATAGTAAATGTAACGATTACACTACCTGGGGGCCATGGAGGAGTTGATGTAGATGGTAGATACATTGGTGTAACTGTACCATCAGCAGCTACACGAGATATATTACCACTGTATTGAACAGCAATGATATACGAATTGAAGTAGTATATATTTACGATATCTGATGTATCAGTAGTAAAGTTTGCGAACAAACGTGTGCCAGGACGAACAGCTAACGATCCATCAGCAGCACGTTCAACATTGTCAAGGACACGTGCAAAACGTGGTTCCATGTTCAAATCACTATCAGCTACATTCAGTCCGCCTTCAAATTGACGGACTGTTGTAGACTGCATAGTATTTGCAGGAGATCGCCTACGTATTTGTGGACGAGCTATCGACATTACGGCATTTCAGTCCAAGAATCGTGAACACTACTACGAGGATCGAGTTTAACTGGTTGGTTGTTACGAGCAGATTTAATCTGTTTTAACCGTTGTTCATACAACCGTTCAAACTTATCAACTTGACCTGGTACAGATGCATCATCTTGTGTATACAGATAAGCTGCATAGTATGTAACTAACAATCTATCAATGTATATATAGGAATCCTCTGTAATAGGTAATGTTGGATGTGCTCTAGAATATACAACTACATCATTTGCAGCTGTAATTGGATAGCATCGAAACGGTCGAAACTCTGTAGTATTACCTGCAATGTATCGAGCGGTATCACCAGTAATATTACGAATGTTTGTACGAGGAGGAACAATGTCTAACGGACGATTACTTCCATCATTCCATACATGAATTATATCTTCCCAACGATCAATGACGTGATTATCTAACGTAGTAGTTAAATCAGCGTCAATGATTCCAGTTGAGCCATCGAGTGTAGCATCATTATACTCATACAATGCGTCATCACCGAATTCCTCGATCAATGATAAATACGCATCTTGAATATGTTGAATTGTACGCGGTGTACCGTATAAATTAGTTACAGTACCTTCAACCTGAGAAAGCTCACGTTGAACTTCTTCTACTAAATCAGAAACTAGAATGCGAGCCATACACTATCTCCGTTGTTGCCGGTGGTGCCGAAAGGAGCAACAGCACCACCGGCTAACGGTGTCTAGATATTAGCCGGCATAAGGCGTAATACCATGCAGACCACCGTTATTACTGCTATTCACAGTATTATCAAACAGGAATGTAGCAGTAACAACCCGAGTCCCATTAAGAGTGGTGTTCGGAATGTACGTATCACGAGGATCACCTGTCGTGATAACCTGCGGATCAGTGAGAACGGGATCAGCAAGAGTGCCAAGAGTTCCTTTAGGCGCACCATCTTGTTCTTCCGAAATCACCTTGATAGCTTTATACGGCAGACCGAGCTTAGTGCCGAACCCTGTTTCCAGTGTAACAGCACCAACTGTGGGGTACACAATCTTGTGCATATGCTTGAATGCGCGTAAACCCTGCACGGCAGTAGCACCGTTCAAAGCCACACGTTCAATCATATACTGACCAAGATAATCCCAGCCGTAGAAGTCAACGTTACCTGTACCAGCACCAGACAGATCAACGTAGACATTACGACCCCACGGAGCGTCAGCTTCTGTATAATCCATGTCAGCAGCAAGTAATGTACCAGCAGCAGACACATCATGAGCAGCAGCAAACAACTGCGCGGCAGCAGTAGAAACCGCAGGAGCACCGAACGAAATGCGAGCAATGCCACCATGCATGTTGACATCACTAGCGTAACGCATTGCAGGGACATACTGCGAAATTCGACGCGGGAAGAAATCCGGAGGATTGAATAAGGGCATCTATTAAGCTCCCATAGCTGTTTCGATTCCGCCAGTGATCCGCTGACGGGTCTTTTGCTGAACAATTTGTTTAGGTGACATCATTTCCCGATCAGGAACGATTTCACCAGTCTCCATATTAACTAATGGAGCCGGTCGAAGAACACCTAAACGTTCCAATGTCTTTACATCATCTGCACGGACACGAATCGAGTGACCTTGCGGATAGTAAATCTCGTAGGCTTCGGTAAATTCCTCAACCACTGGAACAATTTTACGGGTAACAATTTTACGTGTTACACCATTGTTGTTGGTAATCTCTCGCACATCTTCATCGATACGCATGACGGTGCGCTTGAAGTTACCTTCAACACGTTCAGCTTGAAATTTAGGTTTAATGTCTGACATTGTGAGCCTACGCAATCACAACGGCATGTGTGCGGAAAGCCCGCCACAGACACCATTGACCCTGCCAAACAACACGAGAACCAACCGCATCCGTATTCCACGGAGCAACGAGTTCCTTAACCTTCATGTTCACATGCTTGAGAACATGGAGACGTAAGTACTTATCATTAATCATATAAGCACTGTCAACCGGGGCATTCTCATCATAGATGATGTTCATACCATTATGCTTGCATCCCTCAAACCCGAGATCAAACATACGCTTACCGGATGCACCTTCGCTCAACGGGATAGTGAACTTATCACGAACCGCTTGGCGATACATACGATAAATATTACGGCCAACAACGGCAACATTCGGACGATCTCCTCGCAGAGTTAAGTCCATGAGAACGTCGTCGAATACTTCTTCAATCGCAGTGGAATCGAGAGTACCACCGAAATCATACGCAGAAGTACGCCATTGTGTTTCTATCGCACGGTTAATACCGCCGAGTGTACCAGTTGTCGGATCATCAGGAATGATAGAAGCTAATCCGAGCGGATCAGTGCCACCACCAGCGGCATACAGATATGTACCGAACTGTTCCTTAATGGATTCGTCCAGCACTTCCATCTTCTTCTTCATCAACTTGAACAGAGCAGCTTCACCCTTGTTCTCATCTTCTTCCTGATCGGAGATAATCACCGAACCAGCAACACGCGCCCAACCGTATTCAACGGTTTCAAACTCATCAGTCTGATTAACGGGCACCGGATCATAGTAACGATACGACGCAACGTTAGGGTTACGACCAACGACGAGCGGATTAGTGATATTATAACCACCATCTTCAAATTCAACTCGATCGTTAGCAAAGACCCACGCCTGTAAAGCATTGCTCTTAATAGAAGCCATAACTAGCTTCTTTCGAGACTTAGTAAGCGTGGAATGGATAACTGTTCCGACACTCGGAACGATGGAGCCAACCGGCATTGTTAAGTTTCCCTACAGTTAAACTTGCAGACCATTTTCGCGAAACGCCTCTCGTACAATCTGTTGCCAAGACGATGTTTCATTCAGTGTACTCGTTGCCTCACGTTGCGGTGCTTGTGCCGTACCTCTTCCATTAGGTAAGGGTGCGGTTGGCGTAGTCGCTCGCTGTGGCATGGTTTGCTGCGGCTGTAGGGGAGCCGATCCCTGCTGGGGCTGTTGCCCGGCCCGACCAACTTGAGCCTTTAGAGGCTGCCGTGGATCAAAGCCATTATCATGTGCCCACTCTACCATACGGACATAAGCCCGGTCAAGGGTTAAGCTGGGGTCTCGTTCAAGCATTTCACCGATTACGTCGAGATTAGCTTGAGACGCTGGGAAGTTTTCGATAAACTGATTTAACTCAGCTTCAGCTTGTCGATAGCTTTGAGTATTAGCTTCAACTTGACGCTGTTGTTGTGTAATAGGTGCAAGACGTTCATCAAGCATACGCTGTACAGCAGCGGTATCAATACCTCGATTAATACCCTCAGATAAGAATGGAATATCAAATCCCTTAGACTTAACTTCGGCAACGAGAGTTTCAAGGAATCGAACAGGATCACGTTTAAAATCAGCGAATGCCTGAACAGCAGCGACCTGTTCCTGTGGAGCTAACTGAAGTTGATTTCCAACACGTGTAACTTCATTAGCACCACCAACTTGTGTTTCTAATGTTTGCAGACGCTGTTTTAACGAATCATTCTCGCGTCGATGACGTTGTGCCTGTTCAAATACAGAACGCTCAATACCACCGTGGGCAACAATTCGACCAGTTGCAGGGTCTACTAAATCTCGGGTACGAGGATTGTCTTGGTTTGGACGTTCAACAAGTCCGTCTCTACGGGCGATAACTTGTTCTTGTGCAGTTCCAGTTTGACCTTCGCTGTTTCCCTGTGTTTGTGTGTTTCCCGTGCCGCTTTCATTACTCGTAGCAGCAGCGGTGTCAGTGGTGTTACCTTCGGTATTAGTGTCCGCTTCAGTGTTCGATGCGTTCTGCTCACTTACAAATTCCTCTAAGCCAGGAATACTGCTAAGGATTTCATCATCTGTTAACTTTGTAACGCTCATTGTGGTGCTCCTTGATTAGTCTGTTGCATCATTTGTTGTAGAATTGCTCTCGGAGGAACACCTTTAGCTAGTGCTGATCCGATTGCTTGTAATACTTGCGGAGGAAGTTGTTCCAATGCTTGTACTACAGCGGCAGCCATAGCCTGTGGGTTTTGCCCTGACTGACCACTCGGTTGACCACCGCCGGGACCACCATTCTGTCCTTGTGTTGCAGCAGCAGTAATTTCTTCGCGTAACATAGCCCAATCTTGTTCATGTATAACTACACTATCGAATGCTTCACTAAACATTCTTAATGTTACACCAAGTACAGCACCAGGGGCTGCACGAACGTATTGAGCTAATACTTGACCAACTTGAATAGCTTCTTGCTTTTTAGCTTGGCCACTCGGTTTAGTTGTTGAGCCTCCAACACAACGCATTGCATACAATACAGTGGGTTGTAGAGGATCAATTGGTTGCCAATTTTGAGGATCAATCTCTTGACCAATTAATTTACTTGCCGTTTCCACAGGCATAAACCGTAAACACAACTGTAAGATAAGCCATCCAACATGGGCAATGGCTTCTTCTATTGCATCAAGGCGTTCATCTGCACGTTTATTACCTTGAGTTGCGTAGTAATCAATGGCTTGATTTGTTGTATTAGTCTTAAACTCAGCACCACGCATAACATCATTTGTAGCGGCAATACGATCGATTGCCATATACAATGCACGTTTATCGAATAACTGAGAGAAGTTAGCGGAGGGAGGAGGAATTGAGAAAATGATATTCTTAGGATCAATTCCATCAGGAACATCTAATCCAATAGCTGTATCCTTAGCTCCACTTAATACATTATCAGCCGTGGCTTGATCGGTGCGATTCTTGTTGTAAAATATGTTACGACGCGCCCATGCACGTGCACGCCTCGCTTCATCGTTGATCTCATTAATTTCATCTTGTTGGTCGAGATAGTAACTGACCTCTCCCTTCGCAAATGGCGCGACAGGATTTTCATGAAATGACACTTTGAACAACGGAAAGAACTGATCAAGTTGATACGGGTCATCCCATACCCAAATCGGCCATGACCAATTCTTATCTGAATACAATTCGAGTCTGCGTGTTGTCTTGTCCCAAACATACCACACCTTTGTACGTTTGGCTTTATCAAACGATTCTTGTGAATCGTATCCATATGCAGCATAGTCTTTTTGATCAGAGAATAGCGATGCGTTTTGGTCATCTTCATCGGAACCGCCGTCAAGAAGATGTGTCGGTTCATAGACAGATTCAACACGCTTCGTCCCATCATCGTCAGTACGTGTACCGTATACTGCATTAAGATATTGAGTAGATAACAAATCCTCTACCATAATCCAATTAGCGTCACTTTGATCACTCTCAGTTGAATCAGGATCAACGATAACTTGTCCAGGTAAACGGACACGCACATATGGACCACTGGGACGAAGAAATTCAATACGTTCTTCAAGAGCGAAGATACGAGCTTCTACTTCTTCGATTTCCTTTGGCGTCTTTGCATTACGTAAATCTTCTGAAGCCTTTAATAAATCCTCCATAGCTTGATCACTGGACGTTTCCTTTTGGATATATCCAACTTCAAACCATGCATTATTAGTTAACAAGCTGATTACAGTAGCTCGTTTACCTTTAGGTTTTAAGTTAATTCCTGGTGCAACACGCATCGAGAACAGAGAATTAACTAATTTCTCGGCTTGTGAAATAAATCTATTATTCCTTTTCCACTCCTCATCATTCTCATGTGCGGGAGCGGTTAATTCAATGATAGGATTCTTAGCGTATAGTTCAGGAAGCTGTGCATTCACATTAGCGAATACAACATTCTCAGTTGACGAATGTTTATCATTCAATCTACGAGCAATACGCATATTACCAGATTGGTCTGGATCACTACCACCGTCACGATGCGATGACTGATCGTGATTATAATATCGGATAGATTCGTCCCATGCAGCTTTAATGTCCTTCATAGCTCGGACACCAGCTTCTTTTCTAGCCTTCCATAACTTACCACGTGATTTGGACACAGGAATCTTACTGTCCGCCATCACACGATAAGATGGTGCTGTAGTAGTTACAGCAACTTCTTCTGGAGCATCAGGATCTTCAAATGCTTCACGAATCGATTCACTCATTTATCGATGCCTCGGTAAAACTTGTGTACCAGTTTGTCGTTCAATTTCATGCCATTTCATATACATCTTTGGGGCATCAGGCCTTCCCCTAAAGATAGCCAGTTTTGGACGGTCAGTCAACAAGTATTTAATAGCGTCCATGGCATGGTCTTTTTTATCCATAGGCGAGTCTATGTAGTCACCGCTCGTATTCTGTTGCCAATGATATTCATTGAATTCATCGATAACGAAACCTAACATATTACTAATAAACAAATGTGGTGAACCACGTTGACCAGTTAATGGATGTTCATGTCTATTAGCGATTGTAAGATAATCAGTTACCTTAGCAATACCAGCAGATATGTTTGAATCACCTCTACGTAATCTAATTCCATGCTCATTCTCATATAATTCAGCTATAGTAGAACCAACAATAGCTGAATTAGATGATGCCTTTCTACGGAATAAATCTGGATCAGCATAGTTACCTAGAATATCTGATCCATCTAATCCCCATTTCGCTCGCGTTTCATGAATTCTACGCGCAGATGTAGCAATCGGTTGCTCCCTTTCATAGAACCCATCCACGACAAAAACGTTTCCGTCATCGTCTGCAAAGGCGAGAAGATAACACGATTCAACAGCCAAGCCATGATCGTATGCCTCAATCCATGTTGGTTGAAACCCAGAACGATGTAACTGATTCATATATTCCTTAATATCTACTTCAGGAAGTCCATGAATTGTTTCATCGAATATAGGATAAATCAGACCTGATAGGGCTCCCCACTTACCCATAACAAATCGTTCACGCATTGTACCTGTAAATGAAGATAACATACCCTTAATATAATCTTCACCTACGTTATCTACATTCTCGTATGTAGAACCTTCAAACAACTCAATTAGTGGTTGAGGTCTACCATCAATTATAATTGGCTTACCTTCATTATCAACTTCTACTAATAATTTAGGATCAACAACAGAATTATATTCCATAAACCTATGTAATGGACGCACAAGTTCACGGTATACCCAATTACGTGTTGGGTTTGTCGTTAGCATCATCCATCGTGGACCAGACTTAGGCATTGTTGGATCATTACCTATATAGTCTGCACTACCACGTAGTCGTCCGAGTAAATCCATAAAGTCTTTATGTTGAAACTCAGGATCTTCAATCTGATCTACAATAATCCAATCATATGTAGCTGACAAAAGATTAGATGTAGATTGTTCTCCACCTTTTCCTTGTTGCTGAACGTAACGAAAGTTGACAACAGTACCATTTGTAAGGTATAATGTGTTATCATCTTTCGTAGGGCGACGGGATATCCATTTAGATGGACACCATGAAATAAACTCTTTACGTATTGTATCATTGAGTTTAGGATAAGTTGATCGCGCAATTAATCCATTTGATCCTGGATAATCACGCGATAAACTTAACGCTTTAACACAAACAGCTGCTGTCTTACCATTACCAAATCCTCCACCAATGAGTTGCACTTTCTTCCGACTTTGCATAAATCGGTCGTGCATTCCACCAGCGACGATTTTGTATGTTTTAGACATTATTCCACTCGGCCAAATGCCACCGTAGCGGTTCCAGCACCAGGGAATACTACTGCAACTTCTGTCGCACCAGCAGGAATAGCAGCTTGCTGTTTACGACCAGTTAAAATGTATACCTTAGAAGTTGGGGCAGTGTCCCAATACATTTCAACAACACCAGAAGCACTCAATTCAACATCAATTTCAACGTGTGAATGACGTTGACGAGCCACAGTGTTAAGAGAAGAATCAGTTGTACGTGGAACAGTAGATGTTTTAGTTTCAGCACCAGCAGCAACTAACTTCGCTCCGACAACAGCAACGAACATTGGAGTATCTTCCTCATCTGAATGTGAACTATGTGTAGGCGCAGGCACAGGCACGGGATCAGGAGGCGGAATGATATCATTATCCGCCATAAACGAATCTACAAGAAACGGTCCTCCTGAATATAGTGGCATATTATTTGTTAATCTCCAGCCGCTATACCGAAACGTCGAGGACGAGTCACATTCATATCTTCTTGTAATGTTACATACGCCTCCATTGATGCTGCGGTAAGACGTACAGACCCATCTGAGCGTGTCATATAAGATTCTAAACTAGAAGCAGTCATTCGGACATTGCCCGATGAATGCGTCATATATGACTCTAGATCAGCAACTGTTATCCGGGCGGGCATTATGCAACAACCTCATAACCAAGATCAGCAGAGTTCAAGCCGGAAGCTGTCCAACCTGCGGCTGTATCGGGATCGTTGTCGATTCGATGAATAAAGCTGAGGTTTGTGCTAGTAAGGCTGAAGGTGGTTTGGTTAGCACTAGATGCTCCCGACCAGACTTTCGCGCGCACATCACGGGGCGTGGCGTCGTCGATGCGCCCCATTAGATGGGTCTGAGTTCCCCAAATGGTAGCACCACTGGGAACCCAAGAACCGGACATGTCCATTCTGTCAACGTGTCCGACCGTGCTGGAATAATTGTATGTGCTGTCTCCATCTGTGTAATCGTCGTCCACATTCTGCGCGTTGACGGAGCCTGTTGACCGCGTGAATTGCACACTGTTGTCGCCCGAAGGCACGCCGTTCACGACGCGATATTCTTTTTGTAGATCGGTATATGGGTCAGTATCCATATCCCATATGCCTACATCAGCACAGTTGATAACATATCCATATGTCGGATCAAAACCGCAGCCAAGGAGTAGTCGGTTCCATTGGGTGTTGGCCGTGTTTCGGGTATTCACTCCGGTTAGATTAGTAAGGACAGTTCCAGAAGCACGAATCCAGACTTCACCGGCTGTTGGATCAATTTTCCAGCCGATTTGAATTGGCGTCCACACGCCTGCCAGTCGATTAAAAGCTGACCCCATTGATGTCGAGGAAACCAATGCCGTGCCGCTTGTTGTGCCTCGATAGACGGAGAATGTATTGTCCCTGTTGTCGAACGTTATGGTAAGTTGACAGCCGGTGGCAGCGTCACCGACTTGAAAGTGCCAAATTCCTGTATTTGTAACCTCTACACCTAATGCAATTGTAATAGCACCGCGCGTGTAATTTCCGATATTACCGGTATCAGCAGGCTGTCTATCTGTTGGATAAATGGATGCTCCAGAACCATAGCTTACTCTTGATCCTGAAAATGCACCGTATCCTGATTGTCCCCATCTACCGTTAGTCGATTCTGTGTAAGGAGCGGCGCCCGAAGGAAATTGACGCGCCCAGGGACGATGCTTACCACCGTAGAAATATAATAAAGATTTTGCCATTGATTAACTCCTTAACGCTGTAACTGTACAAGCAAGGTCTGCAAGTGTAGCATCCGGTGTTACTGGACCTTCAAGATATAAAACGTCACCGGCCAACAAGTTAAACGCAGATTGTGTAGACAATGTTGTAGTATTACTACTTGTATAAGTTAATGTACCAATAGTATTAACTACACCACTACGTCTATATTTTAAAGTAAATACATTATTTGCAGTTGTTGCTGTAGTCAACGATTGACAACCTGAACCATCAAAGTTAGCAGGAATTGTCATAGCCGTCGCTATATACTGAGGAATCTTTGGTGAAGCACCTGAATCAGACATTGCCCCAGGGAAACCAAATCGATTCTCTACAGTTCTACACGCTTGAGAGATACTAAGAGTTTTATTACCTGTACCTCCCATTTCTAGACAGTTACCGGAACGTACACCACCTGTAATAGTAGTAGTTGCAACAGGTAATTGATCAGGATCGATTAATCCATCAGATGCAACAGACGGACTAATACCAGAACTGATATAGTTACTACCATTAGAGGTTAAACGAAATCCTTGGTAACGCTCCATTGTTCGTGTAGATAAACCATCAATGGTACTCGTTGTGGGAGTAATTGTAACTCGACCAACACCAAGATTTGTAAAGTTGATAGTACAACCATTAAGGAATTCAGAACCAGCACCAGCTTGAGGTAAAGTTACAGCAATAGCAGAACCATTACTAAATGTGACCAGTTTACCGCAGTCACTATTTAATACAGTATACGTTGTTCCTGTCTGAGCATTAATTTGTGTTACAGGAGACAATGTACCAGTTGTAGTAATAGAACCACCGAAAGAACCAGGTGTAGTAGTTAAACCTTCACCTGCTGTAACCGATGTAAGAGTTCCAGTACCTACACCAAGATTAGTACGTGCTGTAGACGGATCACAAACATCTGAAAGATTGTTCTCTTTTTGTAAATTACCTTTACATGCCTGAGCATTTGCATCATCAGTTAATGCAAATAAAACAGCAGCAGCATAGAGAAACTTTAAGATGTGTACCACTGAGTAGCTCCTTCACGATCAATCCTTATCGATTGATTTGGTGATAATGTAATTCCTGTATCAGCAACTTCAGAATCAAACGATGATCCACTATCAGGATATAGAATTTTATCTGATGCCGTCTTATTAGATATTAATTTTGACGTTCCAATTGGATCATCTGTAGTTGATCTTACTATTACACCTGTATCTGCTCCACCAGCAGTGATGTAACATTTATCAGTAATAACTGTTGCTGCATCACCTTGTACAGTACCTGTAGCTGTAATAGTGCCAATAGATGGTACACCTTGAATACCTGCCGCTAATAATTCAGCAGATGTCATATCTTTGTGTAAGACTTTACTAGCAGATAAGCCTACAAATACAACACCATTATTGCCACCAGCAAACGCTACTGTAGCTCCACTATTAGAACTTTCAATAGGTGTAGGGTCTCGTGTGAGTGATGGTCCTGCACTATTATATGTAACTTGAACTACTTCAAATTCACCAGTTACAGGGACAATAATACATGCAATAGTTGTATCACCATCACTGAATCCTCCATCAGCAAATGATAAATATCCAGTAGGTATTGTACCTAATGATATATCACCTGTACCAGAAGGAATACAGTTTACTCGCACACGATCATTATAACGGAATGCCACTACTAGATTCCCATATCAATAATCGGTGGTTGTTTCTTCTCGTCTTTATGAATAACTTCAATAACGAGTCCACCATCAACACGATGACGATGTTCTACAATATCAACAGGACGCATACCAGCACGGTCTAATACTTGACCAGCAGCAGCTAATCCCAATGCGCCAGGTTCATCTAATGTATCAACAAATCGTTGTGCTGCACGTCGAGAACTTTGTACAAATATATCTCGAACTTGTGTTGCTTCAGCTTCTAGAATAGATTTGATGATGTTATTATACATCATCGTATAAGCAGGTTGATCTCGTAGATTAATTAATTGATCTTTATTTAAATTAGTAGCTATACAAATCTCATCATCGTCTAATCCAAACAATGTATATGAGATTACAACACTCACTGCATTTAATGTACGCGGTACATCAGGAAGCTCAGATAACTTTCTACGTGTCTGTAAAACAATATTCTGTGCATCACGATTAGTAGGGATTTCTACTAACCGTGGCACATCACGTTTAACAGGAACAACTCGATCAGGATAAACGAGTGTTCCGTCAGCTAGACGTAGAGGTTCGTCTGATTCAGGAAGCATTATTAGCGTGGAATTCTATATGGTGATACAGGAGGTTTTCGTAAAACTCGTGCCATTTCTCGCTGAATTCGAGCCTTTTCAGCCCTAAGTTCAGCTATAGTTTTGGGTTGAACATATTCAGCGGTTCCTGTAGTAGCCTGTAATCCTGTAGGCATAGGAACTTTCTTATTAGCTCGTGGATCAGGTGTAGGTGTAGGTATTGCGTTAGCAGCACCACCACCACCCGGTAATGTCGGAGGCGGACCACCACGACCTAATGACATTGTAGCATCAGGTGTAGGAGGAGGTAATCCACGATTGTTTACAACTGTTCCTTCAATTTGAGGAGGAGCACGTCCTACAATTTCTGGACCTTGTGGAACACGTTCAGCAGTAGCACTAGGGAATGATCGTTCAGTAGGTAAGGAATTTGGTTGTGCCATACCAGGAGCAGTGGGTGTTCCGCGATTACCAAACAAGAAAGGAAGTGCTCCAAGTACAGCAGCACCAATCATTTCTACTAATGGCATAGACTGTAAATCTTGTGCAGGTGCTCCACTAGCTGGACTAGATGCTGTACTGTTTGTCACTGTAGGAGGAACAGGAGGAATTGGCATTTCCTGTGTAGCAGCTTGAGCAGGTGCAGTAGCTTGAGCAGTTCCACGATCACCTAATAAATTCATAGGTGTAGGATCAGGAGCCGCTGGTTCGTTATTCATTAATCCCGGAATATATCCAGGATTCTGTGCATTCTCTGTAACTGCTCGACGGATATTCTCACTAGTTAATGGTAATCCCTTCTGTGCAAGGAATCGATGAATCATATTAGTAGGCGACATTGCATCCGATTGATTAGCTGCAATGTCCGCTGGTGTAGCGTATGATTCGCTCATTAGTATGCAGCCTTTCCACCACCACCATTACCAGAATCATCGGCAGGATAAGTTGACGGGAACACTGTACGTGTAAATGCTGCTTTGACATTAGTAACATCAGCTGCATTTGTAGTATCGCTTAACTGAGTTACAGTTTCTACAGTGCGAAGGCCACCAACATCAATTAGGTCAGCAGCAACACGCTTATATGTCTCTGTAGCTACGCCACCAGACGTAGCACCAACAAGTGTACGAAGATAACGTTGTAATGCCCGATTACTACGCTTACGAATAAGAGCACTCAACTTACCATCAGCTTGAGTCATTCCATTAAACTTGACATAACCAAGTTCAGAATGAGGTAAGTTAGGATCACGTTGTAATGTATTTGTCCAACCAGTAAATGCAATATTACCGCTATTAGGACCATAAGCAGTCATGTATAAATCTCCAATGACTACAAGGCGTTACAGGTATCATATTATATACACAAGAATATAGTCCTGTCAAGCACAATCTTTGACTACCCCGACAACGGAGTTGTCGGTCGATTTATCAACCCATCAATTCATTAATCAACTCATCATTCAATTTACTAACTAATATACAATACATATATACAATACATATACACTAATTAACTATAATTACCCATACGCCTTTTTGTTATAGTGGGGGGATATGTGTATGTGAATTGAGGATTGTTTAATAAAGGGGTGCAGTCGATGTCCACCGACACGTATCCGACCCCTATTAAACCCCCACTTTTGGAATTGACGGGGGGATAGCCTCGCTCACGTAGTCACTGGGCATTCAACCACGCAATGATTACGTATGATAGTATATCGGTCGAGGGGGTGGCGCCAGCACCATGCCGTTTGGGTGAGACGCATTCTCGTTTGTTGAGATTGTATCTCATAGGATGCGACGCATGATTACGTGGCAATGGCGTGTGCTACAATGGCCTATGTAGAACAAGGTATGTAGATATACCAGACTAACAACGGCATTACAGCGTAATCCTAGGGCATTCTAGCTAGATGTGTGTTAGAGATATTTAGCGATAATTACAGATAACGTATCTATATGTAGTAGTAATTTCACAATGCGCCTACTATATATAGGTCAAGTGTATATCTCATGTTGCATTGCACAATCTTTACCTTATAAGAAAATTTATGAGGCAATGTCGATTTAACGCTAATTTAACGCTGATTTGACTTTAGACTATAAATGGACTATAATCTCTAATCATCGCAACAAGGAAAGGGAAAAGCGATGAATATTGAAAGTCGCAAGCA
>Ga0129333_10002439_pt1 | contig 17305 bp, 12 predicted proteins | sample CPB6_08_DNA_FD_94474 | JGI IMG/M metagenome (GOLD analysis project Ga0129333, IMG submission 94474) | Freshwater to marine salinity gradient microbial communities from Chesapeake Bay, USA - CPBay_Sum_0.6_0.8_DNA | ecosystem: Environmental > Aquatic > Marine > Coastal | place: USA: Chesapeake...
CCAGCACCCGGGCCGCGGTCTCCAGGCACGACGGCGGCGTGATCGCATCCTCGGCGCCGACCACGAGCAGCGTCGGCACCCGCAGGCCGCGCAGCGCCTCCGTCATGTCGGGCCTGCCGCCGAGTGCGGCCAGCGCCGCCTGGATCGTGCCCACCGGCTGCGCCGCGATCGTGCGCCGCAGCAGCGCCTCGATGCCGGCGCGGTCGTCGGCCAGCGATGTCGGGGCCGGCGCCAGCAGCCGCGGCAGCATGGCGTCGGCGAGGATCGACGGCCCCAGGCGGCCCACCTTGGCGGCCAGATCGGCGCGGCCCTCCCGCACCTCCGGCGTGTCGGCCTCGAGCTTCGTGTCGACGAGCACGAGCGCCGCCACGCGGCCGGGATGCCGCACCGCCACGTGCTGGGCCACGTAGCCCCCCATCGACACCCCGCAGACCACGGCCGGGGTCGCGACGTGCAGCGCATCGAGCAGGGCCACGGCGTCGTCGGCGAGTTGCTCCATGCTCTGCGGCAGGCCCGCGCGGCTGGCCCCGAAGCCACGCTGATCGGGCACCACCAGCCGCAGCGACTCGGCCAGGGGAGCCTGCCGCTCCCACATCGCATGGTCGAGCGGGAAGGCGTGGAGGAGGAGCAGCGGCAGGCCGGCGCCGCGGGTGTGGACGGCCAGCCGCGTGTCGCGCACGGCGACGTGATGCAGCGGCATCATGGGCCGGCCCCTGCGGCCTGGAAGCGCTGCAGGTTCTTGCGTAGCATGGGGCTGTGCGGATCCATGCGCAGCGCCACCCGCTGCAGCCGCAGGGCGCCGCGCAGGTCGCCGGCCGCCGCCCGGCAGTGGGCCAGCGTGTCGAGATATCCGGCGCTATCGAAGGAATGCTCGAGCGTCTGCCGTGAGTAACGCGTGGCCTTGCGGACGTCGCCCCGCGTGTTGACGACAAGCCAGGCGTATTCGTTCTTGAGCCGGATGGCATCCCGGGGATGCTCGGCGATGAGGTCGTCCGTGGCGGCGAGCGCCTGCGCCACGCGGTCCGCCACCTCCGCCGCCCGGGCCGGCTCGGTGGCGACGAGACGATGCAGCGCGATCAGCGACTCCACGTCCCGGGCATGGACCCGCAGCGACTCGGCCAGGAGCCGTTCGGCGCCCGCGGTGTCGCCGCGGGCGACCGCGGCACAGGCCTCGAAGTAGAGCATCCGCGCCTGCACCGTCTCCGGCTCGTGCTGGAGGAGCCGAAGCACGCGATCCATGTCCTCCGCCTCGGAATCGCGGCCGGACACGACGGCGGCCAGGAGCCGGCCCGCCTCGGCGTCGCGTCCCTGTTCGTGAAGGAACTCGGCGCAGTAAATGCCCGCGAAGGCGAATTCCGCGGGCGTGGTGTCGGGGTCGTCGAGCACCGCGCGATACTCGCGCAGCGCCCACTCCACCGCCCCCCAGCGGGCCAGCTCCATCGCGGTGACGATGGCCGCCGATCCGCCCTCGGCGGCCTCGAGGGCTTCGTGGGCGGCGCGGGCGAGCGCCGCGGACCGCTCGGCCGCGTCGGCATCGGGCCGCTGGCGCCAGGCCAGCGCCGCCGCGTAGGCGGGCAGGGGGTGGGGCTGCGGGCCGAGCCAATCCGCCGCCAGATCGACGGCCTGGGGCAGGCCATGCTCGGCGAGCCAGGCGAGTTCATCGGCCACCCGGGCCTCCTCGTCGAGCGTGCCGCGGCAGTCGGCCAACAGGCCCGCCGCCTGGGCGAGCGCCGCATCGTGACGGCCGGCTACCACGAGCATCTCCACCAGACAGCGGCGGAAGATGCGCCGCGTGTCGGTGGCATCGAGGACACGGTTCACGTCGGTGGAGGCCCGTCCCTGGCCGGGCTCCGCCTGCTCGTCGGCCGGGTCACGGTTCATCGCGTCCCAGGCAGCGAGTGCCACGTCGAGCCCGCTGCCGTCGGCGCCCGCAGCCTGCGACTGCGCCACGACGCCGCGCAGGAAACGCGCGGCGGGCCGATCGCTGCGTTCCACGCCCGCCGCGATGCGCCGGCACAGTTCCGGCCAGTTCGGATCGTCGCGCTGCCATTCCCGGACGAGGAGAGCCGCCGCGATCCGCGAGCCAAGCGCGGTCCGCTCCAGCCGCACGATTCGTGCCAGGGGCTCGATGCCGGCGTCGTCGTCGAGCCGCAGCAGGCGGTGCATGATGCGAATGCGTCCGGCACCATCGGCCGCGGCGAACGCCGACAGTTCGGCGGCCGCAGCGGCGGCGTCGTGCGGGGCCGTGATCGGCAGTGCCTCGGCGAGGGCCCGGGCCCGCAGCACCACCTCCAGGTCGGTGCTCGTCTCGACGGCGAGAAGCAGGGCGTCGGAGGCATCCAGACCGAGCGCCGCGAGGCGGGCGGCGGCCGTCTCACGCACCGCGTAATCGGCATCGCCGAGTTGGGTGATGAGGGCGGCGACGTCACGGCCGTCGTCCACGCTGGCTGCCGCGAGGCCGGCGCCGAGGAGCGCCACGATCAGCACTGCGGCCAGGCGGCGGGGGGCTGTTGGTTCGACGGGCCGCATGGGTTGGCCTCCGACGCGCCGCGGCCGCGCCGGTCAGGCCGGATCCGGCTCGATGCCCAGATCCCGGATCGTGACCAGCGACTCCAGGGGGATGCCCCGGGCCGCGAGGGCCTCGCGACCGCCCGCCAGCCGGTCGATCACGGCCACCAGGCGGTCGACGACGAGGCCGAATTCCTGGGCGCGGTCGATGGCCAGTAGCGAAGAGCCGCCCGTGGTGACCACGTCCTCGACGATGACCACGTGCTGGCCCGGCTCGACGGGTCCCTCGATATAGCGCTCGAGGCCGTGCCCCTTGGGCTCCTTGCGCACCATGAATCCCTTGAGCGGCAGCCCCGCGACGCCGGCCATCGTGACCACGGCTCCGGTCACGGGGTCGGCGCCGATCGACATGCCGCCCACGGCCGCCGGCAGCGGCCCCAGACCGCCCAGGCGGTCGAGGATGGCGCGGCCCACGAGCATCGCACCGTGCGCGTCGAGCACGACCTGCTTGGCATCGAGGTAAAAGCTCGCCTCGCGGCCCGAGGCCAGCCGGAAGGTGCCGCGTTTGAGCGCCCGCGACGCCACGAGATCCACGAGTTCGGCATGTCGAGGAGCGGTCGGTGTCATGGCCGGCAGTATACGCATCCCGCCGCGTCGTTTTTGACTCCCCCCGCCGGCGTTTTAGAATTCGCGGGATTCGGCCATCTCCTGGAGCGCGGCCTCATGCGGCACAGTTGTGCGGTTCGCGACGGCTGCTGCCTGGTCGCGGCCCTGGCCGCGGCGCTGGTGGTCGTGCGGCCCGCGGCGGCGATGCCCCCGGCCCTGTTCTTGCCCGTGCGGCTGCCGATCACGGGCACCCGCGACACGCAGGTCGAGGCCGCGGTGCTGCGCGGGCTCGAGACGCTGCGCAGCCGGCCGCAGGAGCGGGGCGTGCTCGTGCTCAGGTTCGACGTCCCCGCCGACTCGGCCTCCGGCAGCGACTTCGGCCGCAGCCTGGAACTGGCCCGGTTTCTCGGCGACGCCCGCCTCGCGGGCGTGAAGACGGTGGCCTGGCTGCCGGAGGGGGCGACGGGGCACGCGGTGCTCGTGGCGCTGGCGTGCGACGAGATCGTGATGGGGCCCGACGCGGTGCTCGGCCCGGCCAACACGGACGATGCGGAGATCGACGATGCGATGCGGGCCGCCTACCGGCAGGTCGCCGCCCGGCGCCGGACCGTGCCGCCCGCCGTGGCCCTGGCGCTGCTCGACCCGGCGCTGCGGATCGTGCGGGCGTCGACCGACGATGGCGACCAATTCGTGGAACAGCGCGACCTGCCAAAGCTGCGGGACGCGGCGGCCGTGCTGGCGGTCGAGGAGTTGCAGCCCGCGCCGCTCTCGTTCAGCGGGCGGCGCGGACGGGAGCTCGGCGTGGTGCGCCTGCTGGCCCGATCGCCCGCCGAACTGGCGCGGGGCCTGGGGATCCCCGAGCGGTCGCTGACCGCCGACCCGGCGCTCGAGGGCGGCTGGCGGGCCACGCAGGTGGCCCTCGCCGGACCGGTGACGCCGGAGGCCGTGGCCCGCCTGCAGGGCCGCATGGAGCGGGCGATCACCGAGGGCACGAACTTCCTCTGCCTGCGCATCGACAGCCCGGGAGGCGCGTTCGAACAGAGCCTCGTGCTCGCCAACTGGCTGGCGGGGCTCGATCCCACCCGGGTGCGGACCGTGGCCTGGGTGCCGCGTGAGGCGCGGGGCGACGCGGCGCTCATCGCCCTGGCCTGCGACGAATTGGTGATGGGGCCTGAGGCCGTGATCGGCGGCACCGGGGCGGCCGAGATCTCGGGCCGGCGCGCCGATTCGGTGGCGGCGGCGTGGCGCGGCGGCGTGGCCCGCGCCCGCGACCGCAGTTGGTCGCTGCCGCTTGCGCTCGTGCTGCCCGGGCTCGTCGTGCGCCGTGCGGTCGAGCAGGGCAGCGGCCGCATCGAGCACTTCAGCGACGACGAGCTGGCGGCGCGGGATGACCGCGACGGCTGGCAGGTGGGCGCCGTCGTGGGGCGGGGTCCGCTGCCGCTCGACGGCCGCCGGGCCGAGGAGTTGGGCCTGGCGGCGCACGTGGTCGACGACGCGGGCGGGCTGCGGCGGGCCTACGGCCTGGAGGGCGACCTCGCGCTCGTGGAACCGGGCTGGGCCGATCAGCTCCTCGAGGCGCTGGCCAGCCCCGGCCTGGCCTGGCTGCTCCTCCTCGTGGGCGGCGCGGGGCTGTACATCGAACTCAAGACGCCGGGCGTCGGCTTCGGCGGATTCGTGGCCATGGTGGCCTTCATCGTCTATTTCTGGAGCCAGCACCTGCACGGCACGTCGGGCTGGCTCGAGGTCATGCTCTTCCTGGCGGGCCTGTTCTGCGTGGCGGCGGAGATCTTCGTGCTGCCGGGGTTCGGCGTGCTGGGCCTGGGCGGCGGTCTGCTCGTGATCGCGTCGCTCGTGCTGGCCAGCCAGTCGTTCGTGCTGCCGGTCAACGACTACCAGATCCGGCAGATGCAATGGTCGCTGGCGGGCATCCTCGGCGCGGCCGTGGGCGTGGCGGCCCTGGGCATGGTGCTGAGGCGCTGGCTGCCGGCCACGCCGGTGCTCCGGCACGTGCTGCTCGAGCCTCCGGCCGCGGAGCCGGGCGACGACACGGGCGGCGTGGAGCGGCTCGTGGGCGCCCTGGGCACGACGACCACGCGGCTGGCGCCGTCGGGCAAGGCCCGCATCGAGGGGGTGATCCACGATGTGGCCGGCGACGGCATGCTCATCGAACCCGGTGCGAACGTGCGGGTCGTGGCGGTGCGCGGCGGCCGGCTCGTGGTCAGGCCGGTGGACGCGACATGAATCCCCTGCTCTGGATCGCGCTGCTGCTGCTCGTCGGCCTGGCGATGATGGTGCTCGAGGTGTTCGTGCCGTCGGGGGGCGTGCTCGGCTTCCTCAGCGTGGTGGCCATGATCGCCGCCATCGTCAGCGCCTTCGTCGAGCAGGGACCGACGCTGGGCATGGCGGTGCTGGCACTGGCGTTCGTGGCGGCGCCGCTGGCGCTGGGCCTGGCCTTTTCCTGGTTCCCGCACACGCCGCTGGGCCGGCGCGTGCTGCCGCCGCCCCCGCGGCCCGAAGACGTGGTCCCCGACGCCTCGCGCCGGCGCCGGCTCCGCGACCTGCTCGGCCAGCGCGGCCGGGCGTCCAGCGACCTGCTGCCCTGGGGCGGCGTGGAGATCGACGGCCTGCCCTTCGACGCGGTCAGCGAGGGCGGCCCGATCGCCTGCGGCGCGACGGTGGAGGCGGTGGGCGTGCAGGGGGCGGCGCTCGTGGTGCGCGGCTGCCCCGGCGGGCCGCCGGCGCCGGCCGCTGCCGGGCTGTCGCCGACGCTCGAGGCCTTCGACTTCGACGATCTGCGGGGAAACTCCGGCACTCCGCGCCGCCTTGACTCGGGCCCGCCCCCGAAACAGGCTTGAGCGATTCTTTCCATCCCTCGCGGAGTCGCCGATGAACTTCCTGCCCCTCATCCTTCTCGGCCTGGGCGCGGTCGCCGTCGTGGTGGTGTTCACGCTGGTGGCGGGCTACCTGCGGCTCTGGGTGCAGTCCTATTTTTCCAGCGCCGGCATCGGGCTCTTCGACATGGTGGCGATGAGCTTCAAGAAGGTGAATCCCACCGTGATCGTGCGCAGCAAGATCATGGCCGTGCAGGCCGGGCTCGGCGAATCCAGCGGCGTGACCCGACAGGCCCTCGAGGCGCATGCGCTGGCCGGGGGCCGCGTGCCGCTCGTCGTGCAGGCCCTGATCGCCGCCAACAAGGCCCGCATCCGTGAACTCGACTTCAAGCTCGCCACGGCCATCGACCTGGCCGGACGGGACGTCCGCGAGGCGGTGCAGACGAGCGTGTATCCCAAGGTCATCGACTGCCCGGGCCGCAACAGCGGCCGCGAGTCGCTCGACGCCGTGGCCAAGAACGGCATCCAGCTCAAGGTCAAGGCCCGGGTCACGGTGCGCACGAACCTCAACCAGCTGATCGGCGGCGCCACCGAGGAGACGATCATCGCCCGCGTCGGGGAAGGCATCGTGTCGGCGATCGGATCGGCGGAGCGGCACAGCGACGTGCTGGAGAACCCGGACGTCATCTCCAAGACGGTGCTGGCCCGCCGGCTCGACGCCAACACGGCGTTCGAGATCGTGTCGATCGACATCGCCGACATCGACGTGGGTGGCAACATCGGCGCGCGTTTGCAGGCCGACCAGGCCGAGGCCGACACCCGCGTGGCCCGGGCCAATGCCGAGGGGCGGCGGGCCATGGCCGTGGCCCGCGAGCAGGAGATGATCGCCGCCATCGAGGAGAGCCGGGCGGGGCTCGTGGAGGCGGAGGCGGAGGTACCCAAGGCGGTCGCCGAGTCGCTGACCTCGGGCCAGCTGGGCATCTTCGACTATTACAAATTGCGGAATCTGCAGGCCGACACCGACATGCGGCGCACGATCGCCGGCGGTTCGGCGTCGACGTCGGCCGTGCCGGCGACCTGAAAAGCCCCCTTTCCCCCTCCGTGCCGGTGACGCGATGGATGCTCCCCTGCCGATCGCCGCGGGACTCGACTGGCTCGAGGGCCTGCTGCCGCTCCTGTTCCTGCTCTACTGGATCGGCTCGCAGGTGGTGGGCTTGTTCCGTGCGGCCGGTGGCGACAGGAAGCCCGCCCAAGCAGCGCCGCGGCCGCCTGCCGTCCCCCGGGGCGGTGCCGAGGTGTCCCGCGACGAATTGGAGCGGCAGATCGAGGAGTTTCTCAGGCAGTCGACGCCCCGTGCCGCGGAACGCCCGCGGCCCGCGGCCACGGGCCGTGACACGCCGCGGCGCAAGCGCTCGGCCGGCGGCAGCCCGCCGCCATTGCCGGCGACCGCCGCCTCGTCGATGACCGCCGCACCGCGCAGCGGCCGCAGACTCGGCGCGCTTGAAGCCCGGGGCACGGACGTCGCCCGGCACGTGCACGACGCATTCGCGCACGATCTCGGTCGGCTCACCACGTCGATCGGCGACTCAGCGCAGCGCGGCGCCGCTGCGGCGCCGGTCGCGATGCCGGCCACCGACCTCGCGGCGCTGGTGCGCAGTCCGGCCACGCTGCGGCAACTGTTCATCGTCCGCGAGGTGCTCGACCGCCCGGTCGAACGCTGGTGAGGCCGGATGCTGGCACAGCACTGCCAGCAGGGCCCGGGGGAGCGCCGGCGCAGCCTGCCCGAACTGCCGAAACACCGGCGCAGGCGGCCGGGACCGGGGGGTTGGGGCGATCCAGGCCGGCGGTTTTCCGGGGCTGGCAGAGGACGAAATTCGCGGCTTGAGTGGCCGCCGGCGCTGGTCTACAAGGGCGGGGCAGGGCCGTCGTCTCGAGGGCCCGACCGCAGCGCGTAGACGAGGTCGCCCAAGCCTCGTCTACGCGCTTTTTATATGCCGATGTCCATGGATGGATGCGGCCATGCTCTCGCTCATCGCTTCACGTCTCAGGCCGTCGCTGGCGGGCATCGTTGGTGCGCTGCTCGCGGCGGCTGTCGGGCGCGCCGCCGACCTGCTGCCGGTCACGGTGCCCGTGGCCACATCCCAGGCCTACCTGCGGGCCGGGCCGGGCGACGACTTCTATCCGACCGAGCGGCTGGAGCGCGGGACGCCGCTCGAGGTGTGGGCGATCGACGGCTCTGGATACTGTGCGGTGCGTCCCGTGGAGGGCAGCTTCAGCTGGCTGCGCGCCGGCGACGTGAAGCGGGAGGCGGACGATCGCCAGCCGACGCCGCGCATGGAGCGTGCGCCGGCCCGTGGCGTCGGCGTGGTGGTGACCGACGGCGCGGTGGCCCGGATCGGATCGCAGCTCAACGACCTGCGGCACGTGACGCAGGTGGCCCTGGAGGCCGGTGAACGCGTGCGGATCATCGAGGACGTGCGGATCGCGGAGGGGCGGCATGCAGGCCACTGGTTCCGCATCGAGCCGCCGAGCGGGGAGTTTCGCTGGGCCCGCGTCGACGACCTCGATCTGCCTGCGGAGTTGCTGCCACAAGTCGAGCCCGGCCAGGCCGGACCGGCGGCCGGGCTGGCCGCGGCGGGCGACGCCATCGAGGCCATTCGCGAGGCCGGTGCCGCCGTGGCCGAGGCGGTGGCGCAGGAGCCTGCGGTTGCGGATGCGGCCCCGCGCCGGCTGGAATCGAGCAATGGCGTGGTTCGCCTGCTCGCCGGCTGGCTCCCCCTGGGCACGAACGTCTTCGATCCCTCGCAGGGCACGGCCACTCCGCCGCCGGCAGTGAGCGCCGGCGCGACGGCCGTGTCGGGCGACGAGCTGACCGACATCGATCTGGCGCTTTCCCTGGCGGTGACGGGTGCCAGCGACACGTGGAACCTGCCACCCCTCCGCGAACGGCTGCGGCTGGCGGCGTTTCGTGCGACGAGCGAATCCGAGCGGCTGCGGGCCCAGGCGATCGACGCCAGGCTGACCAGATTCGAGGCCATCCAGGCCCGGCAGCGGAGCCTGGCCGCCATCCCCGACGCGCAGCAGCAGCCGCTGCGGCTGGGCGGGATGTGGTCGAGCCTGTCGGCACTCGGCTCGCGGCCGGTGCGTCCCGGCGTGATGCCCGGCGGGGCACCGGCGGGAGGGCAGCCCACGTGGACGCCGCCCGATCAGACGGAGACCAGCGGCCGGCTGGCCACGGTGATCTCGCGCCGCCCCGACGCGCCGCGTTGGGCGCTTGTCGACGCCGACAACAACGTGCTCGTGTTCGTCACGCCGCAGCCGGGTGTGAATCTCGCGCCCCTGGTCGGACAACAGGTCTCGGTCCGCGGGGCGCGGGGCTACATGCCCGAATACAAGCGGCCCTATCTCGTGGCCAGCGAGGCCCGCACCAGGATCGCCGCGCTGCCGCCATCCTCCGGGCCCGCTGCCGATCGCACGCAGTGAGCGTCACGATCAGGGACCGGTCCGCCAGGTGTCGGCGGCGGAGTCGTCGATCGGCAGCCAGCGGGCCGCCAGTTCCGCCTGCAGGCCGTCGGCGGAGGCCTCGCCGGCGAATGCCGCAGCCCGGCCCCGGGATCCACCAGCCAGCGCCACGAGGGCCCGGCGATCAACGGCCGTGGTGCGGGTCATGCGCTCCGCGAGCCGGGCCACGCCGGCGGGATTGCGGGATGCGGCCGCCGCGAATTGCGTGACGAACAGGCCGATCTCCTGGAGGTTGGCGGCGGCGGAATGCACGATCAGCGGCTGCAGCGTGCGGGTCACGATCTCCAGGCCGATGCCGTCGACGTCGAGGAAGGCGTCGATCTGCACCGTCTGTCGCGGCCGGCCGTCGGCATCGGCCGCGGCCCGCGCGTGCCGCACGAGGATCACGCACGACCCGCTCAGGTCGCGGGGCGAGAGCGGTCCGGAATAGCCGCCGCGACCATGGAACACGAACAGCCCGCCGCGCTCGTTGCGTTGATGATGCAGGAGGCGGATGGCGCCCACGGTGCCGTAGCCGTCGGCCAGCCGCCACTGGTCCGGGCCGGTGCGGTCGAGCGCGAGCCGGCTGATGCCCAGCACCCGCCAGACGTCGACGAGCGTCTCGGGCTTGGTGAGCACGAAGTCGAGCAGCGCGGCGTCACAGCCGATCGTCGCCGTGGGCAGGCGGCGGTAGAGCGTGGTGCGGAGCAGGCACTCCTCGACCGTGCGGCGATCCGCATCCGTCAGCGCGGCGAGGGGCAGGGCGGCGATGGCCCGCTGCCGTGCCTCGCGGTTCGACGAGCCGGTGTCGGCCAGACCCGGCACGAGCAGGCGATCCGCAGCCGATGCCGAGGGCAAGGCCGCCGCGGCGACGAAGAGCACGAGCCCCCAGGGCACGATTCCGCGCGCGGTCATGCAAATCCCCCCCTCGTCCATCGAGTCACGTCGCGGGCCGCCACCCGCAGGGAATGTTTCGGCCGGAGCGGCCGGGCCGGCCCAGTGATTTCGGCGGGGAATTCCCGGTGATTCCCCGTCTTGCCGGGCCTGCCTGCGCGGTTGCGGTTGGGGCTTGGCCCGCTGCCGCAGGTTCCCTACCATCCCGCCCCCCGACAGGTCCGCCGCCGATCGCCACCCGGCTCGGCCGGCACGGAGGCCCCGCGCCCCAGGATCGAGACAGAACCGCACGATGCTCACCATCCACTCCCCTGGTCGCGACGACGACGCCGGCGGCGGTCCCGCGCCGCCGCCACAGGGACTCCTCGGCCGGGCGCTCGTGGGCTGGACCCGCATCTGCCTGCGTGTGCCGCTCGTCGTCCTGCTCGCGGCCCTGATCTCGGCCGTGGCCGCCGGGGCGTGGACGGCACAGCGGCTCGGCTACAAGGTGAGCCGCGTCGACCTGCTCGATCCGCAGAGCGACTACAACAAGCTGTGGATCGACTACATCCGCGAGTTCGGCGAGGACGACGACGCCGTGATCGTGGTCGAGGGGCCGGCCCGCGACGCGGTGATCGCCGTGCTGCGCGACCTGTCTCGCGACGTGGAGCGCGAGGACGCCCTGTTTCGCTCCGTGCTCCACGAGGTCGATCTCTCGAAGATCCGGGCCAAGGGCCTGCACTACCTGACGCCCGCCGATCTGGCCGAGATCGACCGCTTCATCGAGCGCGTGCAGCCGGTGCTCGCCGGCGGCTGGGCACAGCTCCGGGTGGGCACGATGGTGGGCGGCCTGGCGGGACAGATGGTGGCCGGCGGCCCGGCGGCCGGCGCCGGCGGCGAACCGCCCGCGGCGGCGCTCGAGCGCTACAGCGAGAGCCTGCTGGCCGGGCTCGAGGCGCTCCCCGCGGCGGCGGGCCGCCCCGGTGACTACGTCTCGCCCTGGGGCGGGATGCCCGACTCCCTGTCCACGCTTCGCGACCTGTCGAGCGAGCACCTGCTCGCCAAGGATGGAAAGCTGGGCTTCGTGCTCCTGCGGCTGCAGAAATCGTCGGGTGGATTCGCCGGCGCGTCGGCGGCCACCGACGAGTTGCGCAGCATCATCCGGCGCGTCGGCGACCGGCATCCCGGCGCTTCGATCGGCCTCACCGGGCTGCCGGTGATGGAGGACGACGAGATGCGCACCAGCCAGCAGTCGATGCTCTGGGCGAGCGGGCTGTCGCTGGCGGCGGTGGTGATCGTGATCATCGCCGGCTTCGGCGGCGTGCGGCACGCGCTGATGGCCAATGGCGTGCTCGTGATCGGCATGGCCTGGGCCTTCGGCTGGGCCACGCTCAGCGTCGGCCATCTCAACATCCTCAGCGTGACCTTCACGGTGACGATGATCGGCGTGGGCATCGACTACGGCACCTACTACATCGGCCGCTACCTCGAGCTGCGGCGACGCGGCCGTGACTGCGAGGAGGCCCTGCTCGAGGCCAGCGCCACGGTGGGCCCGGGCATCCTCACGGGAGCGATCACCACCGCGGTGGCCTTCTTCTCGGCGGCGCTCACCAGCTTCGTGGGCGTGGCCGAGCTGGGGCTCATCGCCGGCGGCGGAATTCTGCTCTGCGCCGCCGCCGAGCTGCTCGTGCTGCCCGCCGTGGTGGCGATCGTCGACCGCGGCCCGCTGGGCGGCCGTATTCCCACGCCCGTGCCCGTGCACGCCTGGCTGGAGCCCGTCTTCCGGCATCCGCGCTTCGTGGCCCTGGCGGCGCTGGCCGGCACGCTGGCCCTGGCCGGCGGACTCCACGAACTCCGCTACGACCACAACCTGCTCAACCTCCAGGCCGACGGCCTGGAGAGCGTGGCCGTGGAGAAGAAACTGCTCGCGGAGTGCGACCAGAGCGTCTGGTATGCGCTGTCGATCGCGGAGTCGCGGGAGCAGTTGCTGGAGCGCAAGGCCAGGCTGCTGACGCTGCCGAGCGTGGAACGCGTCGACGAGATCGCATCGCTGCTGCCGGTCGACGAGGATCTGAAGCGGCCGATCATCACGAGCATCCGCGACCGCCTGGCACGGCTCCCGGAGCGGCCTCCGGAGATCCCGCTCGACCGCCTGGACGCGCTGGGCGAGACGCTGGCCTGGGCGCAGGGCGAGGCGTCGAAGCGGCCGGGCGGCCTGCGCACGGCCTGGCACCTGGAGCGCGCCCGGGACAGCCTGCGCCGGCAGGGACCCGAGGAGTGCTTCCGGGCGCTGGCCACCTTCCAGCAGCGGGCCGCGGGCGACCTCCTCAGCCGGCTGCACGCCCTGGCCGGTGTGGCCGACCCCGAGGCGCCGGCGCTCGAGGACCTGCCACCGAGCCTCGTGGAGCGCTTCGTGGGCTCGAGCGGCCGTCACCTGCTCAAGATCTACGGCCGCGGCGACATCTGGCACTTCGATTCCCTAGAGCGCTTCGTCAGTGACGTGCGCAGCGTCGACCCGCGAGCCACCGGCAATCCGCTGCAGGCCTACGAGGCCTCGCTGGAGATGAAGCGCAGCTACGAGCAGGCGGCGATCTACTCCCTGATCGTGATCCTGGCGGTGCTCTGGCTCGACTTCCGCAGCATCAGCCACGCGCTGCTGGCGGCGCTGCCACTGGCGCTCGGCATGGTGCAGACGCTGGGCCTGATGGGCATGCTCGACATCGACCTCAATCCGGCCAACCTGATCGGCATTCCCCTGATCCTCGGCATCGCCGTCGACTACGGCGTGCACGTGGTGCACGATGCGCTGGAGCGCCCGGGGCCCTATCGGATCAGCGCCTCCACGGCCAACTCGGTGCTCGTCGACGCCCTGACCACGATCCTCGGCTTCGGCGCGCTGATGGTGGCCAGCCACAAGGGCCTGGAGAGTCTGGGTCGACTGCTCACGCTGGGCGTCACGACCTGCACGGTGACGTCGTTGGTGTTCCTGCCGGCCCTGCTGGCCGTGCTGCGTCCGGCCAGCCGCAAGGCGGGCACGGCGGACGGCGAAGCCGATACGGTCCCTGCCGGCGAGGATGCGGATACAGAACCAGCCGCCGGGCGGCGGGCCGCCTGAGCGGCGTCTGCTCCTGCGAAACACGGCTTGTCCCGCCGCCGGGGGGCGCGGTACTTCCCCCCGCTCGACCAGCCTCCTTCCCGGTGCTCCATGAACCTCAGGCAGCCGCCCCCGCTCCGCCTCGTGACCGTCGTCGCCACGGCCCTCATCTCCGCACTGGCCACGGCACAGGGGCCCGTGCCGTTGGGCCGGGCCCGGGCGGCGGAACGCACGGTGAACGTGGCGCTCGAGGACCAGTTCCGGACCCGCCATGAAACGCTGGCCCTGCGGGGCGACGTGGTGGTGCTCGTGTATGCGGAGCGCCGGGGCGCGGAAGCCGCCCACGAACTGGGGCGCCGGCTCCACGTGCGGTTTCATCCCACGGCCGCCGGCGCGCCGGCCGGCGCGTGGACGCAGCAGCCGGTCGTGGGCCTGGCCGGCTGGCCCGCCGGCGCCCGACTGCCCGACGTGCACGTGATCCCGGTGGCCTGCCTGCCGGAGGTGCCCAAGGCACTCCATGCGGTGGCCCGATCGCGGCTGCGCAAGGAGTCGGAGGACGTGCCGGTGTGGCTCGATTTCGAGGGTCAGATGCGGCAACGGTTCGGCATCGTTCCCGACGAGCCCAACATCCTTCTCATCGACACGCAGGGCTGCGCGCACGGCGTGCTCTCGGGGCATCTCGACGAGGTGCGCTTCGAGGAAGTGGTGCGCTGCGTCGACGCCCTGCGGATGCAGTCGCTTCCGGAACGCACCGCCGTCGTGCCGGCCGGGGCCGTGCTGCGCTGACTTCACGCGGATGAAGCCATCCCTCGCCTTCATCCGGTTGGTCGGCCGCAGGGAACGCCGAGGGTTCCCAGGGCCGACGACAGCGCCTCCTGCGCTGGCTTCACGCGGACGAAGCCATCCCTGGCCTTCATCCGCTTGGTCGGCCGCAGGGAACGCCGAGGGTTCCCAGGGCCGACGACAGCGCCTCCTGCGCTGGCTTCACGCGGACGAAGCCATCCCTGGCCTTTCGATGCCGAGGAGCCGTCGGGGGCACGCGCAGGAGACGGCGAATGTTTGCGACTCACGAGCGACGTGCCGTCGGCCGGGCGCGCCTCCTGTAGCAAAATCCGCCGGCTCCGAGCATGTCCCCGGCGGCGGACCAGCACCAGGGGCCGCGGGCTACACGCCACGGCCAGGCCGTCACACGATCCTCGCTGGCTCACTCGTCCGGCTGCGGTCAGTGGCTGCCTTCGCGGTCGCGGAGCCGCCGGCTGGCCCGCGTCAGCGAGAGCCGTTCTTCGGGCGTCAGGCTCGACTCGCCCGAGCGGCTGATCTTGGCGAGGATCCGATCGACCTCGGCCTCGAATGACTGCGTCGCGTCGTCTGCGTCGTCATCGGGGCGGACGACGCGCATCCTCGTCCGCCGGGTGAAGAGCCCGCCCAACAGCCGCCCGGGCAGGCCCGTCAGGGCGGAGATGTCCCAGCGCCGCCAGGCGTAGAGGAGGCCGAATGCCGCCCCGGCGAGGTGCGCCACGTGGGCCACGTTGCCGCCCCCGTGGGCCGCGCCGGAGACGTCTGAAAACAGATACAGAAGCCCCAGCGCCCAGGCGGGCACGGGCAGCACGCCGTAGATGAGCACGGTCTGCGTGGGGAAATACCAGATGAACACGGCGAGCACCGCCATCACGCCACCGCTGGCACCGATGAGCCGAGCGCCCGAACCCCCTGCCAGGTGCATGCTCGCCACCCAGGCGAGCCCCGCGAGCACGATGGCCGTGCAATAGAAACGGAGGAATTCTCCCCGCCCCGTGATCGCCTCGACCTCGCGGCCGAAGAACCAGAGGGCCAGCATGTTGAAGAGCAGGTGCCAGGGCGAATCGGGGTCGTGCAGAAATCCGTAGGTCAGCACCCGCCACGGTTCAAGCAGGCCCCAGCCGGCATCCGCCTGCAGGCAGAACAGGCCATCCAGAGGCCGCTGGAAGGCGCTCGTGAGCAGGAGGTTGAGCAGCCAGATCGAGACGTTGAGGACGATGACGAGCGTCACGCCGCTCCATTCCGCCATGGTGGGGGCGTAGCGCTGCTGCCGCACGTAGACTCGATCCTGAAAACCCATCGGCGTGCTGCCGCGCGGGCGGCTCTGCGGGGGCGGGGAAGGACGTTCCTCGAGACCTCCTCAGCATCGTAGCAGACCGGCGCACGGCCCGATCGGCCGCATCCCGGACGATCGTCGCCGCGGCCCCGCCACGCTGCGGCCGCTGCCCGCCCGCCCGGACGTGTGTTACGCTGCCCGGCCACGCGGCTCCGCGGGTGCGAGCCGCGACGGGGTGAACGGACATTCGAGACGGAGGATCGTGGATCATGGCGACCAACGGCGCACTGGGCAGGAAACTGCGGATGGGGATCGTGGGCGGCGGTCAGGGCTCGTTCATCGGCCGCGTGCACGTCACGGCGGCGGTGCTCGACAACCGGGCGGCGCTCGTGGCCGGCGCGCTGTCGAGCGACCCGGCGCGGGCCAAGGCGAGCGCCGCCGACTACGACATCGATCCCGCCCGCGCCTACGGCTCCTACCAGGAGATGTTCGACAAGGAGCGGGCCCTGCCCGCCGACCGGCGCATCGACTTCGTCACCGTGGCCACGCCCAACCACATGCATTTCCCGGTCGCCAAGGCCGCCGTCGAGGCCGGCTTCCACGTCGTCTGCGACAAGCCGCTGACCCTCACGCTGGCGGAGGCGGAGGCCCTGGCCAAGCTGGTGGCCGCATCCAAGTCGGTGTTCGTGGTCACGCACAACTACACCGGCTATCCGCTCGTGCGGCAGGCCCGGGAGATGATCCTGGGGGGCGAACTGGGTGAGATCCAGGCGCTGCGTGCCGAATACATCCAGGGCTGGCTGCGCACGCGGCTGGAGAGCGAGGGGCAGAAGCAGGCGGCCTGGCGGACCGATCCTGCGCGGAGCGGCGCCGCCGGGGCCTTCGGCGACATCGGCACCCACGCCTACAACCTCGGCCGCTACATGACGGGGCTGCTGCCGGCGTCGATCAGCGCCCACCTCAAGGTCTTCGAGCCGCCGCGGCCGCTCGACGACTACGGCCACGCGGTGATCCGCTACGAGAACGGGGCCCTGGGCACCGTGACCGCCTCCCAGATCAGCCACGGCCGCGAGAACGACCTGCGCATCCAGATCGACGGCACGCTGGGCAGCCTGGAGTGGCATCAGGAAGAGCCCAACAAGATGGTGGTGCGGCGCAACGGCCACCCGCATGCCGTCTATACCCGGGATCCCAACGCCCCCTTCATGAATGCCTCTGGCAAGGCCGCCTGTCGTCTGCCCTCGGGCCACCCGGAGGCCTTCTTCGAGGCCTTCGCCAACGTCTACCGCAGCGGCTTCGACGCCATGGAGCGGGCCGCGGCCGGCGCGATCGAACGCACCGACACCGTCTATCCCAACATCCACGACGGCGTGGAGGGGATGTACTTCATCGAGCAGTCGGTGGCCTCGAGCAAGGCCGACGGGGCCTGGCTGCCGCTCAAGCATCCGTTGGCCCGGCGCTGAAACGGGAGCCTGCAATTGGCCGCCGCCGACACCAAATATTTCGTCTTCGACATCGAGAGCGTCGCCGATGGCGCGCTTGTGTCGCGGCTGCGCTATCCCGGTGAAAAACTCACCCCCGCCCAGGCGATCACCAAATATCGGGCCGAGTTGCTCGCCGAGAATGGCAAGGATTTCATCCCCTACACCTTCCAATTGCCGGTTTCGCTGGTGATCGCCAAGCTCGGCAAGGACCTGCGGCTCCAGGACCTCGTCTGCCTCGACGAGAAGGAGTCGCGGCCGCACGAGATCGTACGGCTGTTCTGGGAGGGGTGGCGGCGTTACGCCCGGCCGCGGCTCGTGACCTTCAACGGCCGCG
>Ga0129333_10002440_pt1 | contig 17294 bp, 18 predicted proteins | sample CPB6_08_DNA_FD_94474 | JGI IMG/M metagenome (GOLD analysis project Ga0129333, IMG submission 94474) | Freshwater to marine salinity gradient microbial communities from Chesapeake Bay, USA - CPBay_Sum_0.6_0.8_DNA | ecosystem: Environmental > Aquatic > Marine > Coastal | place: USA: Chesapeake...
CAGGAATAATTTGAACTTATTAAAGTAAACACACTGTCTTGCGGTGGAAAATACGTTCCGGTTGAACCAACTGTTATGCCACCATAATATTTCACATTCAAGTCTTTATATGAGTGGAAACTAATGATAGGAATCGACCTCGAAGGATTCCAAGGATAATACATTACATTTCCTGCTACAGGAGCAATGGCAGCAAATCTATGTGATAATTGATTGGCTAGACGATAACACAAAAGAGCTCCATTAGAAAAGCCGGTTGCGTATACACGTGTTGTATCTATTGGTCTCTTTGTAAATATGTAATCAAGTAAAGAATTTACAAATCCAACATCATCAATATTTTGGGTAGTTGAAGGGGGGCAACAACCTCCTGCATTCCACGTTCTGCTTCCGGCAATCTTTACTCCTTCGGGATAAACAACAATGAATCCGGCTGTATCTGATTTTTGAGATAATCTTGATTGATACTGGATAGATTCATACCCTAAAAGACCGCCACCATGGAATGCAAGAACCAATGGATCTTTGACTGAAGGATTATATCCTGTTGGAAGATGAGTTAGAAATGTTCTCCAACGTCCACCAACATATATGCTGTCATACACATTTGTTTGAGCAAAAGTCATATTGCTTAAGAAAAGTAACAAAATGAATAGCAGAGATTCTTTTTTCATATGTACTTTCTTCTTCAGAATTGTTTTTCTTTTAATGGCTTAATTTCTCTTTTTCGGTTGTTGATATCTTTTTCTACTTGGCAGTTGTTAGTTCTTTCCTAATTCACTTTGTTCGGTGAATCAGAAATGCATTATCTATGTTCTGCATTCCAATCTTCGGATAATAGTCCATTGCTGTTTGTGCAGAAAGAAGTATTAATGCTGTCTGTTCGCCAATCTTATCCTTTGTTAGATCAATGAGTTTTTTCCCTATTCCATTTTTCTGATACTCTTTTCTCACGGCAAGGTCAGACAGATAACAACAATAGCAAAAGTCAGTCAATGAACGCGAAATACCAACTAATTTGTCATTTTCCCAAGCCGTAATAATTAAGTTAGAATTGTCATACATTTTTGCAATTCTTTCTTTGTCTGCGGTTGGTCGGTTAATGCCTGAGCTTTTGTAAAGTTCAATGATATGGTCAGTGTTTGGTATTATATCGGTACGATACAGTATTTCCATGTTGTTTTTCTCTTTAAATATGTTTTCTGCTAACATATGTGATTTTGTTTACACTTATTCATATCGGAATATATGTATTAAATCCTCGCAGCATTAATCCCCATTAATATATAGTTATGACCATCTTTCACAAATATGATTATGGATAGTGTTTTATGCGAAGCGGATATACCCCAGTGAATGACATCTTCCCCATACGGGAATTATGTTCGGGTGTTGTATTCATTTTGCTAACGTTTTCGGGCTTTGCGTTCGGGCGGGTTTCGGAGCACAAAACTTTCAACCAGCACTGAACTTGAATAGAAGCATAAAGCTCCAAGTTTGCATGTCACTCCGCCTGACGCAAAACCCGTGTTAGCAAACGTTATTATTTATAAAGGACAACTTTATAAGTCATATATAAGTTTTCACTTTTTATATTTAGAAAATATACACCTGCTGGTTGCAATAATTCAAATTGGCCAGATTGTCCTAAAATCTTTTCTGTTTGAACTAATGAACCATTAACATCGTAAATTGAAACAGTTACCACAACTGAATTTTTAATATTTAGAGTAATGATTCCCTTTGTTGGGTTTGGGAATATTTCCAAGTTGTTTGATGGGTTCGTTTCATTTACTGCAAGAATTGTTGATGTATTTAAAAACAATCGCGTTGCATGAGTTGGTTGTGTAAATGAAGTTCCCGAAAAGATAACATCTGCCTTATTGTCCCCATTTACGTCTGCAATAGCTGCACTTGATAAATATGCACCGGGCAAAGAAACTACTTCGGTAAAAGTATTTAGTCCTAAGTTGGAATAAATTTTAGTGACAACATTAACTCCTCCGCCAGGTCCACTTCCCATTAAATACACATCCAAGTCGCCATCATTGTCAAAATCAGCCAACTTAACTATGCCAGCCATTGCAGGAGCAAATGGAGTTCCTGTAAGTTCTGAAAAAACTCCCGAACCGTTATTAAGATAAAGTTTAGTGGCTATTGTCGCACCAGAAAGACCACAAATTATGAAATCATTATCACCATCATTATCAATATCTCCAATTGCAATATCTGAGTTGGTAAAACTGTCAATTGTTGAAGAAGTATTTGAGGTAAATAAACCGGAACCGTTGTTACTGTATAGTTCTGTAATTGCTTGACCAGAGCTATTTTCGCCACATAGAAGAAGATCTAAATCTCCATCGTTTTCAATGTCAATAAATCTTGCTGCACCTGATTGAAGGTTTGTAAATGGTGAAGGGGATTGTTGAGAATAAATTCCTGAACCATTGTTTAAGTATATTTTCGAAACTGGGTTACCAGATGAATTTTGACCTGTTATGATAATGTCAATATCTCCATCATTGTCCACATCGCCAACATCATTTTTGCCATATCGCATTAACTCAAAATTACTCCCTGTTGCTAAAGAATAAAGGCCACTACCACTGTTTAAATAAAGGTTTGAAGTATTGGCAGGCGAACTTGTACTACCTGTAATAAATACATCAAGATCGGAATCGTTGTCAGCATCCAGGAATTTAACGTCTCCACCATAAACATTTACTAACGAAGGATTAGAAAGTGCAGTGAAATTACCACTACCATTGTTTAAATATAACGTAGTCAAAATTGGACCTCCTTTACCTGTTACCAATAAATCTTTATCACCATCATTATCAACGTCTGCAAACGCCATTGCACCAACATCAGCATCCTGAAATGTCTGAGTCGAGTCGAATTGAAAATTAATGGTTTGAGAAAAACCTGTAGTTGTGGCGAGTATGCCAAGAATTAAAATTGATTTCATTCTCATTTTTGTTTCTGTTTTGTAGTTTGTTGTCTGTCTTTATAATGTTTGCTAACGTTTTGCCGCTTTGCGAAGGCGGGGATTTTCAGCACTAAACTTCATTAGATGCACAAAGTTTGAATTTGGCACTTCACTTTCATAGAAGCACGAAATCCCCGCTTTTGCAAAACGGCTGTTACCTGCTGGGCTTTCTATTCGTGTCATATTAATCGTCTTACTTTTAGTTTGTATGTTTCGTAATTCTGTCCGTGTTCTTTAGTTAAAAATTCTTCTTCAAGTCTGATTTGAATTTGGATAAGAATGTAACCTAAAATCAAAAAAAGTCCTGTCAATGCGTTTGGTGTTGTTAAGAAAAGTCCAATTAAACTTAAAATCATTCCAAAGAATATTGGGTTTCTTGAAAGTCCGAAAAGTCCTGTTGTAATAAGTTCAGTTTTTGTTTCTGTGTCAATGCCAATTCTCCAAGAGTTTTTCATATGTCCTTGAGCAATTATTGTCCAAATAAGAGCAACTGCTAAAATTCCAAGTCCGATATATTTTATAGTCAGGTTGTCAAGTGTAATTATTGGTAAAAACTTGTCATACCAAGTTGGAAAAAAAGCGAAGACTAGAACGTAAATAAACATAGCAATAAGTATCAATTTAAAATATAGTCCAATAAGCACAAATGCACTGTCGTCTTTTGGTAAAACGAGTGGATTTTTACCAATGCGTTTTGCTACAATTATGCTTTTCAAAACGAAAGCAAGTCCAAAGTAGATTATAAAATAAATTGGTAATGTCAGTCTTAATATTTCGTCCATTTTTTTGTCTGTTAGTTTATTCGGTTCTGTCGTCATAGCCTTGCAGGTAACTACCTTATACTCGATACTTTCCTTCGCCGATTGTATATACATTATATGTATATGCGAAGAAATATCACTTTTTGTCAATATAAATGTTTCCAAATCATCAAAAGGACTTTTTATCTGTTGAAGTTTCTTCATACTGATGCAACAATATATCTCTTTCGGTTTCTATTGTTGTGACACAACTCTCCCTTATCCCTATACCCACAAGATCTTCTCCATCGCTTTCCCTTTTGCCAATTCATCCACGAGTGTATCGAGATAGCGAATAGTATAGACTTATCCATACTACTGAGAAAATATTGCTTATTATTTATTCTTTGTGTGGTTCGGATATGATTTTAACTGCTAGATTATGTTCATACATATTATGTATATTCATCATTAAAAGTCCAAACAATACTGCTGAAACTATTAGTATTGGATTGATTATTCCATTTACAGAAAAAGATACTCGGATCAGAATGGTGGAGATAATAAATCCCGAATTGCGAATAACTTTATGGAACTTATCTGTGTGAAAAAATGAAAATATCAATAAAATGACATCAGCAATAATGAGGATATTGAAAAACTGTTCGAAAAATATATTGTTAATATTTTTGAATGAAAGATGATTTGAATCTATTGGTTGTAATAATCCTACAGACCAGTCTATGAATGAATAAAGAGCAATGATAAGTAGTATGGGAACCAAGACGACAGCAGTCCATTTTTTTGCATTAATAAATTTAGTGAGATTACTTTCATCATTTATACTGCCTTTTCCTGTGAAATATACTTTACTTCTCTGTACATGAAAAAGATAAATCAAATAGAATAAAACAATCGATGCTAACACATCATATGTGAATTGCAAATCACTCGCACTATTGAACCAATTTGCTGAAAGCGATAAATCAGAAAGATCTTTAAATAAACGCCTGATAATGATCAGTGCAATGATTTCATATTGCTTTGAAATATAAGTTGAGGTTGATTTAGGGAGATAATAAACTAGCAGATAAATTTCATAAATCAATATAAATGAGAACGGGGTATAGATGGCAGCTATTGGATTCCGTAATAAACCTGATACTTCATATAAGTGGATAATATCAAAGTGTATCAAGCCTATAATTGCTAAGTGAATTATGAAACTCAACAAAGCAATCCATAAAATAATCCGTTCGCTTTTTTCTTTGGTTTTACTAGAAAGAAAAACACCATAGATTGATTCTAAGACCTTTGAAGCTTCCATATTGAACTCCTAAAGAGAGAATGATGTATTCATTCTTATTGACACTTATCTACCAGTCTACAAACATATTATAGAATACTTCATTTAATATTATTTCATTTCATACTGAGTTACTATTGTATCTATTTCACATGATTCTTACACGAATTCATATTTTGTGAACAGGTTATCGAAAGCGTCGTACTTGAAGTGTAAGTCAATCTACCGTAATGATAGATAACATATGTATCCATTCAAAAGCATATAAAATAATGCTGGTAAGGCTAAGAACATGCTATCGCCAAATTTTATTCGCACAATTAATCCGCATAACATTAATACAGATAATCCTAAAGATGAAACCGTTAACAGTGGATTGTATTTTAATCCAATCAATAAGCCCACTGCACCTAAAAACTCTAAAAGTATAACCAGTAAACTAAACTGCTCTAATTCAAATCGCTTAAAATCATTCTGTAAATTATCACTGATAAAATACATCGCAACATATATAAAGAAAGATATACTTGAGAATACTGTACATATTAAGGTTAGAATCATGATTTGTTAATTAATCGTTGTGTATGCTATAAAAGCACATAAAATCAAAAAGATTGCCGAAGGTATTCTTTTTATAAATGGGTTATTTGCTTTGAAATGGAAATACTGAGCGGAGATCATAAATATCCCCATGAGAATTGACGGAATTTGTACAAATGATGGGTACCAGATTCCTGCTATCAATAATGTGGCTAATGCTATTTTAGATGCACCAACAATACTTCTCATTAAATCACTTAAACCAAATTGTTTAAACTCTTTAACAACATTGTCAAATCTAAATACCCAGACGAATAGTACAGAGATTCCAACTACTAATTGTGCAACCTTGATTATAGTTTCCATGACGCTTCCTCTTATAACAGTACAAATAGTGAATTACTGACCGTGACTTGTTTTGGTAGGAGTTTTGGTCTCTACAAATGAGTACAACCCAAACTACAATAAATAATCAACAAACAAGCAAAATTGCTATTATAGCTGTTGTTTACTACCTTATTCTCGTTACAGACTTACACCAATACATTCAATGGTTGATTTGCAGGCTAATGAAGATTATATCTCTCGAGATTTGGTTATTCATCATCCACTGACTGTTTATGTGTAGAATTATAATTGTGCAAAACTGATTATACACATTAATTTTTAAGCTCGTCTTATTTCCCTCTTTTTCCCTGAATTCCTATACCCTCAAAATCTTCTCCATTGCTTTCCCTTTTGCCAATTCATCTACGAGTTTATCGAGATCGCGAATCTTTTTTGTAAGTGGACTTTCTATCTCTTCAATGCGATATCCACAAATCATCCCCTTGATCAAATTTGCATTTGGATTGATAATCGCTTGCGCTAAGAAATCAGCAAATGTGATTTCCGCATCGATATGTTTCTGAATTATATGTTCATCAAAGCTGGTGAGCCAGCGAATCACTTGATATAATTCTTCTTTTGTTCTACCCTTCTTTTCAATCTTTTTAAGAGACAACGAATCTTGGAAGACCTCCACCAAAGTTTTCCTTCAGTAGTCGATTCGATTTAAGTGAAGGTCAATAATTTGTGTGCGTAGTAGCATTTTACCATTGAACATCAAGGTTAAAAAGCACGTATGGCACGAACATGCGTTGAGAAAGCTTTGCTACCGATAACTGGAGAACCATCGTCGAATCCAAAGCCCCATGCATTTGTATTATTGAATTCGGTACTGCTACAATAGATGGCTAATTGTATTTGTGTAGCACCGTTAATTTGTGATAATGCGCGTGATACTGTATAGAGATTGTACCGTAGCATATTCAGTTCTTCAACAGACGGTAGATACCAGTCACTTTGCCCACCACTTGTTGAGTTTAAACAAAGCTGAGCAGCACTATTTGTATGTCCGGATTGAGCTACTATTGCATTGCTATTACTGAGACCATTCCAATTGCTTTTAGCTGTCGCACCGATTTCTGTGGAGTTAATATTACTCCAAGCTTGTTGCGTGCTTAAATCAGTGAGATCAACAATTAATCCGTGTTCTACACCTTGCGCATCTTTCCATAAATGGAAAATAACGCCACCACCAAATTGTTTGCCAATATAGTGAGCGCTCCCTCCATTTGCATTTATTATATAAGGACTTGATGCTGTTCCTGATCCGGTGAGCGAGATATTCACACCAGCAGTGAGTTTGGTTTCAGATCCGTCAGCTCCATTTGCATTTATTATATAAGGACTTGATGCTGTTCCTGATCCGGTGAGCGAGATATTTACACCAGCAGTGAGTTTGGTTTCAGATCCGTCAGCTTGGGATAAACCGCTAAGCTTTGTTTTTTCCGCTGTAGTATAGTCTTCTGAACTTAGCCCCTTCCCTGTTACTTTGTCTACTTTTTCGTTTAGTGATGTAATGGTTGCTAATCTGCTTAAATCTTGGTCGCCTGTATTTATACCCGACAGATTGCTCAATTTGGTTATATGGGCAGCAGTAATATTCGCAGCCTGACTGCCTGAGAATAGTGGGTCTGTTTCAGTAATTTTTCCCATTACAATGTCTGCTGTTTTTGCATGCAAAGCATACGGTACACTTAATAGTTGACTTGTACCGGTAATGGTATAGTTTGTTCCACCACTAGGGTCGGTTTCTGTTTTTATAAAATAAGGCCCCTTTGACCAGTCTATTGAAGCAAATGTACCTGATACTACTGTTCCTGCACCAATCTCAATACTTGCCAATCCATTGGCATTGGTGGTAGGAGTTTGTGTTTCAGAATACACTACAGTTCCATTTGGTGAGGTTTGTAATAGGCTTATTCGCATACCAACAGCGAGATTGGTAACAAGCGCATTTGATGAGTTTCTTATTACAGCTTGATAGCTCATTTTATTTGGTGATTGAGCAAACACACTTGCAGTAATAAATATACCTACACAAATTGTAATGATCTTTTTCATGATATCAGTGTTTAGTGATGTTAAAAGAATGAACTAGTTTATCTTCAGAATTTAGAATACGAATAATATAACTTGCAGAGGGTAATGTTGATAGGTCTATCTGCGTTTGATGCGCAACTATTTGACCACTGGTCAATAATTTTCCTCGCATATCTATAAGTGTAAATTTCAAGGGTGATTGTTCATACTCACTTACTTGTAAGGTCAGAGTATGGGTTGTAGGGTTTGGAAATACTAAAAGTGAGAGATTGAGATTTGTTTCATTAATACCAACACTTACAATCTCATAGACTTGTTGAACACCGTGACTAATAGTACCTGAAGCACTAGTATTTGAAGTACTTAGTAATTGTCCAATGCTGTATGCAACACTGCCTCCACTGCCCTTAGAATCGCCACCACTTGAATTTGATGATTCTTGAGCTTGTACTAAGACCGTGCATAATAATACCAATACTAGTTGAATAATGATCTTTGAATTGTATTTTGTCATAGTTGTTACATTTTGTTATTGTGTGTTATGCAAATGGTTGGAATAGCATGTAACTGTAAAAAGGTATCAACCTTCAAAAAAGGTATTTCCCAAATATGGAAGAAAATTTGATATTATCCAAATTTCAATAGTATTTTTCAATTTGATGATAGATATTTAGCATTTGCATCCCATCGATTTTCCCTGAATTTCTATAGCCACAAATCATCTCCTTGATCATATATGCATTTGGATTGATATTGTCTTGCGTAAAGTAATCAGCAAACATTATCAGTTGTGGAATATGTTCATCGCTATTGCGCAGAACGCATGGAACTAGTGCGTTTATGATTTATCATAGGTAATATTAACCACTCCTGTTTCGAATCGTTCCACTTTGTTCACATTCCAATTTGTCTCTGTTGTTGTTTTCGGAAACAGAGGAATTCCTTCTCCTATTGTCTTTGGTATCAGAGATATAATCATTCTGTCCAATAGATTATGCTCAAGGAATGATGCAATGAGTTGTCCACCACCAATAAGCCACATATCTTTCGCATTCTTTTTTTGTAAGTCTTTTATAAAGTCAGGCAGGTTGGTATTGACCGTATATGTGTTTGGTGTGTTTGTTTTGAATTCTTTGTCAGTTGTCACTACATAGGAGTTCAATTCAGAGTATGGCCAATCAACTCCAAAGCCAAGAATATCATTATAGGTATTCTTCCCCATTATTGTTGATCCAATATTACTTAGTAACTCACCATATCCATGGTCGATTTGTTGGGGATTCGATAGGGCAAATAACCAATCCAAACTACCATCTTTTCGTGCGATGTATCCGTCAAGAGAAGTTGCGATATAGAGGATGATCTTGCTCATGAGTTTTCTATTATGGTGTATTTACTTGTCAAATATACCATTCAGGATTGGACTGATGATTACGGTAATTCCTATCGAGCCTCACAAATTTCATATACCCACAAGATCTTCTCCATTGCTTTTCCTTTTGTAATTTATCTACGAGGGTATTGAGAAAAAGAATCTGTTTTTGAGTGGATTCTCTATCTTTTCAATCACATAGCCACAAATCACACCTGTGGTAAATGCATACTTGGATGGATAGTGGTTTTTTCATTCCAATCTCTTTCTCTGACCATGTGTAATCAATGATTTCATTTGAGAAATGGCGATCTGGTTCAATTGAATCAGTCGGTCTGATTGCTTCACTCCTTGTTGTATGAGCATGGCATTAATGCTTTCAAGATTTGAGAGCACCACCAATTGTTCAATGGTGGCGAAGTCTCGTATATTTCCATCTAGATTGGAATTTTCATAACGCCATTGTTTTGCAGTTAATCCAAATAATGCAACATTGAGTAAATCTGCTTCATTTGCATAGACAATGGTTATCTGAGTTTTGGTCAATTCTTTGGGAATCAGATATTCTTTTATTGCATCTGTGTGGATATGATAATTAACCTTTGTTAAATGTCGCTGATATCTCCATACTAGTTTCTCACTCTTATGCTCATCTTCTTTAAGTCTTTGAAATTCTTTAACTAAGTAAATCTGGAATTTCGGACTTAACCACATTGCAAAATGAAATGCAATGTCTTTATGAGCATATGTTCCCCCATACCTGCCTGATTTTACTTGTAAGCCAATAGATTTAGTTCTGATTATCCATTGCCCTACAGATAAAATAAAACGGTTTGTGCCGGATTCATGTTCAATTACCCTGAATTCGGGGTAATTAAAAAAGGAGTTATGAATACTTTCCCATATGCCCAAATATTCAATCGTATTTTTATTGGTTATCCATTTTCCTATCAAACCACTTCCTTCCGGAAAACTCCTTGTCATGTCTGTAAGACTTATTAAATCATATTCTTGCTCAGTCAGAATTGAAATAGTACTCCCCTGTACATCAATGTGATTTTTTCTTCCCATTATTTTCTCCCCTACCCATGAGATACGACCTCTTCGAGGTCGAAGAAAGGAGTTGGTTTTTTAAGCGTGAATAATCTAAGACCCCTTCGGGGTCGACCGTGATGACCCTGAAAGGGTCATATCCTTCCAGAGATGCGACCTCGAGGAGGTCGTCAATGCCGACCCCAACGGGGTCGGATATTTCCACTTCAAATCTACCATTGATTTGTTATCATTTCCCCACTGCAATTCCTACTGATTTTCCTTGAATTCCTAAACCCGTAAGATCTTCTCCATTGCTTTCCCTTTTGCCAATTCATCTACGAGTTTATCGAGATAACGGATTTGTTTTGTGAGTGTATTCTCTATTTCTTCAATGCGATACCCACATATAACGCCCTTGATCATTTCCGCATTTGGATTGATATTCGCTTGCGCAAAAAAATCAGCAAATGTGATGTGCTCATTGATATGTTTTTGCAGTGTGTGTTCATCAAAACCGGTGAGCCAGTGAATTACTTGATGTAATTCTTCTTTTGTCCTACCCTTCTTTTCAATCTTTGCAAGATACAGCGGATATACCGCAGTGAATGACATCTTCGCCATGCGGGCATTATGTTCGGGTGTTATTTTTACCATAACTGTAATTGGTGAACTTTCTTGAAACTACCATCATACATTAAAATCTCTTTTCAAATGTCTTTCCATTAAAGGTATAGATCTTTCCATCTGCCATTCCAAACCAAAGTGTTTTGTTTCTATCTTCGAATATCGACAAAACGAAATCATGTTCGAATCCATCTTTGGTGGTATAGTTTGTTAGTTGCGTGCCATCATATTTCCACAATCCTGCATCTCTGTCTCCAAACCATATATTGCCTTGAGAATCTTCTTCGATTGTAAACACATGTTCCAATGTGCCTTGCGGTGATGTAGATTTTCCATTGCGTTTACTATTGGGATGAATTAAGTGATGCTTTTCTGAAAAGTTAACAATTGAATCACCTTCTTTCAGTAATACTCCGATACCATTATTCCCAATCCACAGTCTGCCTTTCGAATCTTCTAGAATACTTCGAATATGCAATGGTGCTACTGTTCTATCATATCCCAATGTTTCATCTGTGATGATGGTAAAATCACTTCCATTATAACCGAAAACACCGGCATATGTGGCAAACCAGATCATAGTGTTTTTACCTTCTGAAATACCCGTTACTGCAAACACATTATCATTGGGATCAAGTACTTTTTGCGGCGGAAGTTCTAGATACTCTAATTGCAGTCCATCATATCGATATACGCCTGATTTTTTACCGGCACCAAACCATAGATCATTTGCTGTTTTCTTCCATTCATTTGTCTTAGAAGTATTGCGCTGAATTGGAAATACATTGAGAGATATTTCATTGCTTGTTGTTGTATGATTAGTCATTCTTACTCCATCATAACTGCTCACCCCGCTTGGTGTTTCAAACCATATAACTCCTTTCATATCTTCTTGAATGGAGTGTATCTGATTACTAGAAAGCCCTTCCTTACTTGTGAAATAGGTGAATGATGTGCCATCAAACATCGCAACACCTTCTTGAGAACTACCAAACCAATAATTCCCCTTGCTATCCTGTAAGATTGCACGAATCACCGATGTGAATTTCAATGTGTCGGACTTCGCACTCGAATCCAATCCAATCTTATGAGTTTGTCCTACAGTTGTGTTCTTATCAATGCAGGAAAAGTGTAAAAACACTATGAGTATGAGGGAAGTTAATTGTACTGATGAATGCATGTGGGGTCTTATAAGAGGATGTGCGATGGTGGCTAGTTGAAATGACTTGTACTATCTACACATACTTGAGTAGTAGATGAAGACAATATACACTATATGAATGTAGCATTATTCTCGCTCTTTCAATAATGCCTGAAGCTTTGTAATAATACCTTCAATTGTTTCGCGATCATCTTCAGGATCTAGACTCTGAAAATAGTTTTCTATAACTTCATCTTCATCAATTTCTACAGGTAATGATTTCCATTCACCGGAGAAGACATTATAGAATATACGGTGATACTCATAAGCATAGGGCTTCGGAAGTGTTTCCAATAATTGATTTATGACATCTATGCCCAACTTGCTTTGAAACAATTTCGATACAAATATCAATTCCAATACTTCATGATGCTAAAGTTCACTTACTTTGGATATGTCAAAACTCAAGTAATTCTGTTGAAACCATAGAGTAGCAATAGATTCAGAAGTATTTGCTAATCTTAGGGCTTCTTGTTTTGGAGTGGTAAAGAGTGTTGGGTGAAGATTGGGAATGAGCATAGTGTAGTTTTCCAAAAATGTTATTCTATAGTACTACCTGATTCATGAGATTTTAGAATGATGGCTAATTGCGACTTCGAGAAGCGTGACTTTTTTATCCTGTTTCACCCAAAATAAAGAGAATAATCTTTATGTATCAGTGGTTTTAATTTCGGGAGTACGACAGTATAGGTGGTACTTTTTGGGTAGTCCAATACTTTAGCGGTTATACAAAATTGTTTACATATTGGTTATTTATTTTAATGCTTTGACTTTATCAAGGGTTATTATCTGATTACTTTCAATAACTTTAACTGTGGGAGGTTCTGATAATTTGTAAGACTTTAATTCCTCAATTAGTTCGTTAAACTCAGAACTTGTTGCAACAACCACATTATCAAGCCCAATAACATCTCCACTTTTAATTTTTGCTTTAACGCTTTTTGCTTCATTTTCTTCAAGTGTAACTAAATAGCTTAATGCTTTTCTATGAACATACTTTAATGCGATTGCTTCTAAATCGGCTTGTTTATATCGCTCACGTAAACTAGTTTTAGCAGAAATACAAATGGGTCCTCTCTCTGCTGAATAAAACATCAAATCATAAAATACGTTTGGAACGAATGCAACTTTAGCACTCATAAAAAGCGGTAATATATTTTCTCTTACACACAAAGTAGCAAGAATATATTCAAATATTTTACCATTTAGGTTATTGTTACCTTCTGGGTGTTTTTGAAATGCTTCCCAATATGTTGATATATAGTCTGAAGGCTTTTTGTATCTCACATCTAAAAAACTCGGGAACAAACTATCAAAAACGGATTCCGCTTTGTTATTTGTACCTACAGTTATTCCTAGTTGATTTAGTTTACTCATATTCAAATTGAGAATTTTAATGCTTTTAATAATTGCTCTGCAGTTGCTTGAATTGCAGGAACTGCAACTGAGTTACCGAATTGTTTATATGCAGAAGCATCAGCAACCGGAATTAAATAGTTGTCAGGGAAACCTTGAAGCCTTGCCCATTCTCTTGGTGTCATCTTACGAATTCCTTGTCTATTAACCTCCCCTTTTATGTGAGTAGTCGGTGTAAAGTCTTGTATTCTCATATCTATTACTAAATTTCTTTCTCTACCCATTCCACCACAAACAACAGCATTTGCAATTCCTGTGTCTGGAATTATCTCAAAGCCAAACCCATTACCTTTACTTTCGTGTCTTGTCTTGTGGTTGTATAGTGTTTTTAGGTATTGAGTAGATAGATAGAATTTTGTTGGCGGAACACTTTTTTCCTTAATATCTGCAAACTTAACTTCTTTGTCAAGTGGTTTTGGGTATTCAAACTCTTGAACTTTTGTGTTTTTGTGAAAGCCAACTATAAAAATTCTCTCTCTATTTTGTGGAACACCAAAGTCTTTTGCATTAATAATTTGTGGTTCGGGAACATAATAACCCAAATCGTTACGAAGAACATTCAAAATTGTCTCTAGTGTTTTTCCTCTGTCATGATTTCTCAAACCTTTAACATTTTCAAGAAAAAATGCCTTTGGCTGTTTCCGTTTTATTATTTCTGCGACATCAAAAAACAATGTTCCTCTAGTGTCTTCAAAACCGCCACGTTTCCCTGCAATTGAAAATGCTTGACAAGGGAAGCCTGCACACAACACATCAAATCCATCTGGAATAAAATCTTTTGTTTGCTCTTTTGTTATGTCCCCAAATGGAACTTCGCCAAAATTTGCACGATATGTCTTTTGAGCTTCTTTGTCCCACTCACTAGTAAAAACACATTTACCGCCTAAGTTTTGCATAGCAATTCTGAAACCTCCAATACCGGCGAACAAGTCTATAAATTTGAAAGTATAATTTTCAGGCGTTGGAAAAGGAACGTCGTTAACTTCAAAAAGCAACTGTTGCAAAACATCCTCAGATACTAAACTTACATTATCTACTTCGTTTTTGTATGAGACATAATCTTTAATAGCTTTTTTAGCTTCATTTTTGAATTTTTTAGAGAATCCGTTATCAATATTATGAAGATAATGGGTTATGAGAGCTTTCTTAAGATTAGAAGAGCTTGGCTCAACCATTCTTGTTTGAAAACGTTTTCCGTCAAACTCATAAATGCTGATTTTCTCTTTTAGCTTCATGTATTATCTCTATAATTTTATCGGTGCAAGTTCGTAAATTTTTGTTAATATTCTTTCCCCAAAACCGCAAAACTTTCCACCCTGATTTTGATAAGAAGTCATTAACCTCTTTGTCCCGTTGAATACTTCGTTCTATCTTTTCATACCAAAATGCTGCAACATTCAGTTACGCTTTATTCAACCAGGAAAACCACTCCAAAATGGGTTTATTGAACGATATAATGGCTCGATGCGAAGAGAACTCTTGAATGCCTATTTGTTCTACACATTGAATGAAGTACGATACATGGTTGAAGAATGGCGATACGATGACAATCATGAGCGGCCTCATGAAGCACTTGGTTTTGTTCTACCTGTGGAATATGCATAACGCAAAACAACTTTTTAAATACGATTCTCTACTTTAGATTGGTACTAAAAAATGGGAGTCCGAAAATTCATATAATAATATTTTTACATCTAACTATGATTTCATAAGTACCAAGGCTATTTATAAAGAATTGTAATCTGACTTTCATTCTTACAACCACTGTATGTTTTTCCCAAAGAACTATATTCTTAGAATCTATTCTCTAATCATATTCATTAGTCATTATGTTTTTTATACTGCTGATACACCTTGTTCATCTCGATCTTGAACTGATTGAAATTTCCGCTATTCTTAAGATATTTGTTTCTACCTGTTGTATTTTTGTAGAAGTTTCTTGGATTTGTCTCTGTCTTAGGTAACATGTCAAAATATATTTTGTATCGTGGTTTCAAGTATTTAATCATTCCATTTTCAAAATAATTGCTTGAAGTAAATTCAATCCATTCTCTCCATGTTCCACTAAACACTTTTTCTTTCCAATCCTGTAATTGATTATACCCATCTACAAGAACATACCAATATACAAGAGCCCACAATTCACGTTGCTTTATTGTAATTTCATGAAAGAACTTTCTATCAATAAAATAGTATAATCTCCAACTGTCTATATACTTAAAAACAATATGGTCAACTTTGTTAGTAATTGGTTTTTTTATCAGTGATTCTGGAAATGCGTATGAATATTTCTTGTCTTCTTCAAAAAAGGATTCAATAGCACCTGTAATTCCCTCATCTGGCTTTTTATATTCTGAAACATAAAAGCAAAGAGCCAATTCTGTCATTTTGATATTGAAAGGACTTGAATTCTTACTACTCTCTGTTCGCTTCCTATGGTATTTGTAACGTTGTGCAAGCTCGTTAATTCGGTTCTCAATCATTACTTGTCTTGGATCCGTAGAATGCAAATCAGATGCTTTGATTTTATTCTGTGAATTAAGTGCAGATATAATATCTATACTTCTCTTGTACGTTTCTGAATCTTCGTACGGTAATCGGTAAACCCTTACCAAAACTTTAGCTGGATTGTTTGCTGCCCGGTTTTCGTCATAGGCTTTATAAAGTTGAGAAATTGTCTGTGCACCATTCACAATTTGTGGATTTCTAATAATCACTTTTCTGCTACTAGAATTCACCTCTAGCCAATCGGCAAATATGATTATTCCATTGTGCTTGTACCAAAACAAATTAGGGTCGGCATTATAACTTTCCTTTATTTTCTTATTTATTGTGTTTTCTCCAATGGATTCACGAACATTTTTTTGAAGGTACTTTTCAATGTCTCTTGAACTTTCAAACCAGGTGAGAACTTCTGTTACCTTAGCATTAAGCACAATTGATTCAATGTTACTTCTATCTTTATCAATTGCCATACATTCGCCTGGCTCATAGGTAATTTCTTTTTTTCCTGTGTGTGGAACATATCCATGTTTAATATCATAGATTACACTTTCTAGTGCATATCGATCAATGAAGTTAATGTCAGCATTTACTTGCCAGTTATGCTTTCCCAAAATATCATTTAAATATATCTGTGAATCCTTTCTAGTTTTTTCATTTACTTCATTTGTAGACAACCAAACAATTTCCAGATATGTATCCGGTTTATCTAAAGAACGCTTCAAGGCATTTACAAAATCTGAAGCATAGTGATTTTGGTTTTCTCCGATAATTGTCTTTTCAATCTTTTGTAATTCGTGTGTAATACTATTCAAACTCTCACGTTGGGATCGCTCATGATATTTTGCCTGAACCAGGTAAAAAGTGTTGCCTTCTTGAAAGAAGCAATCGATACCTCCGTCATTAGAACCATCAACGCTATAATAGTTGTTAAATTCTTTCTCGGATATTCTGAATCTAGCTTGAACATAAAACCAAGTTAGATTTAATGTTCTTTCTACTAAGTTTTTCGATTTCTCAATCTCTCCTTGAAATGATGAGAAATCGTCTGGTTCAAAACTTCTAAGATTCATAAAGTTCTCCTTTCGTTCTATAAACTTTCTTTCATACTAAGAATCTTCTTGGATCCATTAACTGTGTCC
>Ga0129333_10002441_pt1 | contig 17294 bp, 22 predicted proteins | sample CPB6_08_DNA_FD_94474 | JGI IMG/M metagenome (GOLD analysis project Ga0129333, IMG submission 94474) | Freshwater to marine salinity gradient microbial communities from Chesapeake Bay, USA - CPBay_Sum_0.6_0.8_DNA | ecosystem: Environmental > Aquatic > Marine > Coastal | place: USA: Chesapeake...
CCCATTCGCGGATGTCCTTGAAGGCGTTTTTGACCGCCCACCAGCGCATGTTGCTGGGGGCGGGGTCTGTATCTTCGATGACGTGCTTGGCCAGCGCATCGGCTTCCAGCAGGCGAAGCCAATGGTTTTGCACATGGTCTTCGTCCAGACCGACCGCTGCCGACTTGGGCAGGCGATAGGAAATGGCCGACTTGACTTGTTGTTGCAGGTTGGTGGTGCGAAGTGCGCGATCAAGCCAGCGGGCGGTCTTGGTATCGCGGGCAGTCGCAACGGTACGACGTTGACGTGGCATTTACTTTCCCCCTTGGCGGCAAAGCCGCACAGGATTGTTGAACTGGGGCGGTGCAAGTGAAGGGATAGACCCTGTTCGCAAACCCCGAACCGACCATGCCCTAAGTTGGGCTTTTTGTCAAGCCCACCCCCCTTATGCTTCCAAGGCTTCGACATCACGGGCTTCCCGACGCATCCAGTCGCGGTCGATGTAGCGGGGGCGCGACTGGAACAGCGGGGCGTAATCCATGTTGGGGGTGTCGCTGGCCGCGACGAAGTTGACGCCCCACGACGCGACCACTTCCGCGACGGTGCCGTAGGTGACGGTGACCAGCATTTCGTCGCGGTCCAAACCGTCATCGCCGTCGTCGTTGCTGGACTTGTAGTCCACGCACGCCTGCATCATGCCTTCGGGGATGGCCCAGTCGTAGTCGCGGTCGTAGATGTTGGCGATGATGGCCTTGGTCTGCATGGCGGTCGTCCTGCTTGGGGTCTGTCCAGCGACCCCTTGTGTCCTGTGTACGCTGGCCGTTCAGGGTTTCACGGAAATCTGCGGTAGGCTGTTTATCGGTCCACTACGGGTAGCCCCTAGTGGCACCCTAACCTGCAAGGTGAACCGTGGACATTTACGCCGCCCTTATGATCCTGCGTGATTTGGAACGCCGCCGCGTGGCTTCTTCCAGCCCGAAGTCCCGTATGTCCTTGCGTGTCGCTTCCCGCTGGGTGAAGCGTGCGGCGGTGCGCCCCAGTGCTGGGGCAAACGAACTGTGCTACGCGCAGACGCTGAACGGTGCCTTGGGTCTTGCCAGCGACAGGGCGTCGTTTCAAGCCCGCTGGATGCAGACCAAGCGTGGTGCTGCTGCGGGCAAGCAGGACGGCAAGTGGCCAGCTTTGTCGGAAAATTGGCTGACCCCTGCGGGCCACGACATCTACACGCCCGTCTACAAGACGGTCATGGGTTTCCAGATCCCTGCCGACTACAAGGACGACCTGTTGATGATGCTGCTGTCGGGTGTCGGCACTTCGACGGAAGAAGTGGGCGGGACGACGATGGCGTCGTTGCGGAAATCGCCTGCGTTCCATCAGGCGGGCGAACAATTGGCGGGCGGCATCAAAAGCGGGACTATCGAACCCGAAAGCCGCACCAACAGCGTGGTTGGTCGTGTCGTCGGGTTCGCCAAAAACGCCCTGACCGACATCCAGCGGTCGCAGCAGCGTCGTCGCACCAAGGATGTGGAAACCGACGAGGACTTCGGCGGCGACACCAGCATGTCGCCTGATGTCGGCATTGAACAGCAGGAAGCGGCACTGAACCTTGCAACCCGCGTGCTGTCGAACCCGAAGTTGCTGTTTGGTTTGTTCAGCAAGATGTCCACCGTGTCCAGCGGTCAGCAGCTTCTGGAAAAAGCCAAGGATGTCTGGACGGGCAACCGTGCGCTGACCAACGTCAAGAAGAAAGACCCCACGGGCGGGCAGGACTTGATGTTGGCGTGGTTGCAGTTGGTAAAGTCTGGTACTGCCAACCCGACCTTCGCGCAGATCGTCGGCGTTGTGAACGCAGATGCGACGGATCCTGCGGTTGTGACGCTGCGTGCGTCATCGCCGCTTATCAACAACGACTGGACGAAAGCCAAGGAACTTGGTTTCGAATCGCTGCAACGGGCATGGGCAAACGACAAGGAAGCCCAGTCGCTGCTGATTGAAATGCTTCAGGAAATCGACTAAAAGCCCAAAACAATTCATCTTGCGCTATGGGGGTGCTGTCCATGTCCTTCCGCTATGACGGCTTGCACTTGATGGTGGACGCTTCGTGCGCCGAAAATTCCAAGCTGAACAACCCTGCTTGTGTAACGAACGTCATGGAAGACATCGTTCGGGCCATCGACATGACCATGATCCTGCCGCCGATTACGGTCAAGTTCCCGCACGCCACCAGCGAAATGCACCGCATCCTGCAACGCCTTCGTGCGGAAGGGCTGGGTAGTTCTGCTACGGCTACGCAGATTGCTGCGGACTTGCTGGAACGCGAGAAGGAAAGCTACGGGTATTCGACGCTGGTGATGATCGCTGAATCGCACCTGTCGATCCACACGTTCCCTGAATTCAATTTCTTCACCTTCGACTGCTATTCCTGCAAGTCGTTCGATGCCGACGTGGTGATGGCCATCCTGACCAAGACCTTTGGCATCGTAAAGGTGAAGGAATACCGCCAGCAGCGCAGCTTCGACTTCGAAGGTGGGGATGGCAATATCCCGCGCCTGTGCGTCCCTACGCTGAACTAAGGGCAGGACCAAGCAGTAGGGGCGTCGAAACGCAACGCCCGCAGCGGGGGTCAACCTTCGTTGCGGGCGTTGCGTTTTTTCGTCTTACACAGCCTGCGTGGCGTCACTGGTCGCATTGGTCTGGTTGGTCTGGTCAGCCAGCCATTCGGCATCCTTGCTTGGCAAGATGAAGGACACGGACAGGGGGCCGTGCCCGAAGTGGACGGCGTAGTAGCCATCCGTCCGATAGATGAAGGCCACCGCCAGCCTCTCCTTGCCCACCATTTCGCATTCCGCTGCCACGCCTTGCTGGGTGCGACGGACGTAATCTGCGAATTCCGCAAGGATGGGGGTTGCCACTGCTGCACGACGTGCCGTGTGGAAGTGCAGGTCTGTACCGATCTGCATGATGTGGAACGATTCGCCAAAGGGGTCGTTGACGGTGCGAAGGATATTGCAAGGGTTCATGGCTGTTCCTTGGGGTGGTTGTCCTACCCCTACCCTAACCAAGACCCCTCACGCCTCCGCACAGTTGCCAGCACCGAAGGGGTTGAATTCTGGGCGGGTCTGTTCCTGTATCAGCAACAGCTTGGCCATAGCGATGATTGCCAGCGAAATGCACTGTGCTTGGGCGTCGTCGTCGGCCAAGGCGTCTAGGTCGTTGTCGCTGACGGTAGGCAGGTGCAGGGTCAGCGCAGCTACAACGATGTCGTCGCCCCTGTGGGTAGCTTGGCACACCAGAACCACTTCGTTACCGCAGGACGCCTCTTCGTTGATTTCGACAGCGACGTGGTAGCGTTCCAGTATGGACTGGACTTCGGCTTCGACGCTGATTTCAAGTTCTTCTTCAGACACAGCGTACCTTTCCGTTCAAGGGGAACTGGTGCCTTACCATACCCCCTTGTGACGGTGATAACGTGATACGCGAAAGCATCGGGGAGCAGTTTCAACAATGGGGGCACGCATGGCAGGTCGTATCGAAGTCATCACAGGACCGATGTTCAGCGGCAAGTCGGAAGAACTGCTACGGCGCATCTACCGCGTCGAACTGGCGAACAAGCCACACATCTTGTTCAAGCCGACCATCGACAAGCGGTATTCGCAGGACGAGGTAGTCAGCCACAAGGGGAACCGCAATGGCTGTCGGCTGATTGGGGAGGCCGAAGACATGCTGGTGTACCCGCTGGCTGATGTGATCGGGATTGACGAAGCACAGTTCGTAGAAGGCGACCTGCTGGAAGTGGTCGAACACCTTGCTGGGCGTGGGGCACGGGTCATCGTGGCTTGTCTGGATCAGGACAGCTTGGGCAAGCCCTTTGGCAAGATGGGCGAACTGATGGCCGTGGCGGACGAAGTGACCAAGCTGAAGGCCGTTTGCATGAAGTGCGGGGCTGACGCAGGTCGGTCGCAGCGGCTGATGTCCGCAGGGCTACAGGTGTCTGTGGGTGGTATGGAGCAGTACGAAGCCCGGTGTCGGGAATGCTGGTTGCCCGTCACTTGATCAGACGGTTTCGTTCCAGCTTGGTGATACGCTTGTGCAGGTCTTTCATGGACTTGTCCAAGTCGTCTGTGGACAAGTCCATGTCGCCCGTCTGGTCGTTGATCGACTTCTCGACCTTTCTGGCGCGAACCAAGACCGCATCCACCCGCTGCACGGCGTGGTCAGCGTCCGACTTGGCTGCATCCGTTTGCAGGCCGCATTGTTTGCGTTCTTCTTCCCGTTTCTTTTCCTGCTGTTGCTGCAAGTCTTGCTGACTTTGGCGGGCCTGCTGTGCCCCTGATTTGCCCTTCTGTGCTTTAGCGGGTGCTTTGCCCTTGGGCGCAGTCGCAGAGAAGGCTTTCATCGTCATGTTGACCAGCAGCGCCGTGACTACACCGATGGCAACCATTGTAGGGGTACTGACCCCTGCTGGTTCGGGCTGTGATTGATTGGGAACCCCGATCAGGGCCGCAGGGGAATTTTCAAAAGAAGTGTCAGATTTAGGGCTGTCGATTATTGCTGGGTTTTCTTGGGTGGTGGCAGAAGGCTGCGACGGTACAGCAGCGGGCGGGCCTTGATTGATTGATTCCGTAGCGGTCGGTGCTTGCGAAGGCTGCACATGTGCAGTCTGGGGTACTGCCACAGGTACTGGTTTGGGTGCCTTGCCGACAGAAGGCGTTGCTACAGCCGCAGGCGGTTTCACCTTTGGCACGATGTCCTTGCAGACCATTCCCGCTGGCACCTTGTCCGCGTCAAACACGAAGTAGGCGTTCCAGTTGTCCTTGGTCTTTTTCGGAAGCCCATCCGCATCCTTCTGCGGCATGTAGCAACGCTTCTGATTCGGCATGTGTTACCTGCGACGGGCTGGTGCCTTTGCCTTTTTGGCGGGCGGCGGGTCGTCGTCATCATCGGCATCCAAGTCGGCTTCTTCCAGCGACTTGACCCGCTTGGTCAGCTTGCGAAGGGTGGCGTCCAAATCCGAAGTGCTGGGGGCATCGGGGTCAAACGATTCCTTCAGCTTTGCTTCCGACTTGGCGCAACGCTGTTCCAATTCTTCAGCCTTGAACTTCAGGGCCGCGACACTGGCTTCCAAGTCTTTGCGCTTGGCTTCGCATTCCGCGTGGACGTTGCCGTTCGAAGCAGCTTGGATTTCAAGCTGCTTCATCTTCTCTTCGTGGGCAAGTTCCTGCTTCTGTTTCCAGAAGTCCCAGACCTTCTTGCCGCCCAGAACGGCGACAGCACCAAGGATGACAGCCATCAGGGGGCTGCCGCCAGCGCCGCCGACAATCTGATTGATGTCGATGCCGTCGTGTGCGGTCGGAACACCCACGGTCGCCGTGGTCTGTTGGGGAAGGGGTGCGGAAGGGGTAGGCATGGGCGTATCCTTTGTAGAAAGTTCAGCGCAAAGGACAGCGCAAGTAGTTACTTTAGCTTGTGCATAGGAAGCCTAGTGTGGTTGTAGGGCTTCCACACTCAGGCTACCAGAACCAGACAGGGGGTGCCATGAAATACCTTTGTTTTGTCGGGCTGTTACTTCTGGTCGGATGTAACAGCGTGACTGCCCAGTGCCAGTTGGAACTGCAAGTGACCGACCATCCCGAAGCGAAGTACCGCGCCCAGAAGGTCTGCAAGAAGGATGGGTACACAGGGTCTATCGAAAAGACCCTGTGCCGTAGCAAGAACCCGCTGGATGCGGCCAGCCTGCCCTCCGCGTGCAAGGATTGAACATGGAAAAGCTACTGGAAATAAAGGAAAATCTGGAGAAAAGCCTTGAAGTCGGGCACCCGAACCCTGATTTCACCAAGGCAGTTCATGTGGCCCTGAAAAGCATTGAAGCCATTCAGGACAACAAGAAGTCGCTGGGCAAGAAAGTCCAGAAGATTGCTGACGAGTTGGTCCCGATAATCCAGACCATGCCGCCGCTGCAAGCCTATTCGGCCATCATCGCCTTGCTGGAACCGCACCTTGGTGATGCGGTCGATTGGCTGGGCAAAGAACTGGCCCCGATGAAGGTAGTGGACAAGCAGGGCGGCGAAGTTGTCCACGATGAAGGGCAGGACGCGCCCATCGTCTAGGGCACCCTAGTGAAGGGTCGGGGTCGTCACATACCTGTCTAGCACGTCCTTGGCCTTCAGCTTGGCGAATTCCTGCTGGCCGCGTTCCAGACCGTAGCGGCTGATCATTTCCTGCTTGGTTTCGTGGACAATGTGCAGAAGGTCCAGCATGTTTCCGACATAGGTCGTGCGGGTAGGCTTCTGCTTGTCGGTGTGCTTGCTGATCATTTATCCCCTTGCGTGCGGACAAGCCGCAGGTATTGCCGTTTCGGTTCAATCGCCCTTTCCGATTTCTCTTTCGCTTCCTGCAAGGAATCTGCACTGCCTTCGTACTGGACGACGAAGTACCGCCAGCGGTGGAACAACCAGCCAACCCGTTCGATTACAAGCGTCTTGCCGTCTTGGTGCTTCAACCACCGACCGTCGTCCTTGTACCACTGGCCGATGGGCGGTTCGTCGTCGTAGTAGTCGTCGTCTTCGTCTGCCCACAGGTCAAGCATAGCCGTCACCTTTCATTCGACTATTCCTACCCTATTTCGTTCGGGCGGTCGAATAAACCGTACCCAAAAAGACAGCGGGGGTGTGGCGCGAACCACACCCCCGCTGCTGGCCCTCTCAAGCTGGTCGTAGGCCGAACCTTCGGTGGGGGCTTGCGACTAGGCCGTTAGCGCCGTAAGACCAGCGGCAGTCGTGTAGTATTCGCCCTTGATGAACACCGTCAGGATCAAGCCGTTAGGCAGGACGTAAAACAGCCCTTCCTTCTCGTCCTTCGACAAGGCGATGTCGGGGAACGCTGCGACAATCTGGTCAGCCGTGTGCGCCTTGGCGTTCAGGTCGTCGGGCACCAAGCCCGTCGCGCCGATGTAAAACACCAGCGGGCTGACTTCCTGATGGTACACAGCTTCGATGCGTTCGGCCACCTGACGGTTTGCCGTCATGATGGCTTCCACCTTGTCGCCGTTGCCCGCCAGTGCCGCCAGCAGACCGTCCACCGCCGCGTCTTCGACGCCAGCCGCACGCAGGGTGTCAGCGAACGCGCCCTTGCCGCCATCCAGCAGGAAAGACTGGAAGATGGGGAACAGCAGGTCGTCCACCTTGGTCAGCTTGATGCGGGGGCCAAGCACCTTTTCGCCCCACACAGCGGTCGCATCCAGCACGGACGGCATCTTGGGCTTGTCCACCGACGCGCCGCCCACGGTCAGCGTGAACCGCCGTTCAAGGAAGGCGTTGGCCGAAGGCAGCTTGCCCAGCGCGGTGATTTCCGCGTTGCCGATGTCGATCTTGTACGACAGGCGGGTGTCCACTTCGCCCTTGGACAACGCCACCTGAAGGTCGGCGTAGTGGGTCGTGGTCGGGCCGCTGAAGTACAGGCTGGACGACAGGTAGTGCGCCTTCAGGTCGGCAATCTGTTCAGGCGTGAACGCATCGCTGGCTTCCTTGATGCAGGCCGACAACAGCTTGCTGGCCGCAGTCAGCTTGGTCAGGCGGTCGTACACGTCGTCAGCCAGACCGAACGCCTTGTCGAAGGCAATCAGCGGCAGGACGCCGATGTTGACTTCCACTTCGGCATTGGGGTCGAAGTCGCCCGACAGCACGCCCAAGTCCACCAGCGCCTTGTGGCACCGCTTGTCGCTGATCTTCAGCGGCAGGGTCGGGGTGCAGACAGACCCATCGCCAACCAGCGTGTAGTTGCGGTAGTCACGCAGATCCGACACGTCGATGCCCGCGACTTCGCTGATGACTTCGCCCGTGGCGCACTTGACCAGTTGCGCTTTGCGGCTGGTCAGGATGTTCACCGTCGCCGTGTTGCGGTTGAAGTCGAAAGACAGCACGTCGGCGTAGTCGCCGTTGGTCGGCTTCAGGTCGAACTCAGGCGGGGTCACGCTGCCGTCAGCCTCGCGGGTGCCCGCAATGCGCTTGACGCCCTGACGCTTGTAGTTGGCCATCAGGGACTTGGTGTTGACCCGCAACGCCTTGGCGAACTTGCCCAGCACGCCCAGCACGTCCAACACGGTCGTGCCCGTGGGCAGGCCGTAGCCCGCCGTGTGGCCGATGGGGCCGCTGAACAGCGCGGTTTCGATGTCCGCAGCCATCGTCGCCACTTCAGCCGCGACAAGGGCACGGTAGTGCTTGGGCAACAGGTCCGACTTGACGCCGCACAGGGCGTACTTGGCGTTGTTGATGTTGCCCTCGCTAATCTGCGCCCGTGCGTAGGCCAGCACCGCCTTGGGGTCGGCGTCGGGCAGCGTACCCGCTTCGACTTCATCCACGAACTGGAAGCGATACGCCACCTTGTCGTCGGTGTCCTTCAAGCCGCGCACGGTCAGGTCGCCGCTGCTGCCCAGCACCTTGCCCGCCGTGGTCGAACAAAACACGGTGTAGTCACCCACCTTGGCCTGCGTCAGCACCAGCGCGGGGGCCATGTTGCCCGCCAGCGTGGCTTGCGCCGTGTGCAGGGCTTCGTACACCTGCTTGATGGACTTGGCCTGCACGCAGACGCCTGACGCCATGTTGGCCACGCCAGACAGCAGCGTGAAGTCGCTGCTTTCGCGGTAGGCGATGGTGTTGACGAACACGTTGGGCCGCTTCGCCAACGCTTCGGTCGCCGCCGCGATGGCGGTGCGTTCGCTGGACGGGCTGCGATCGTTCGCGTAGCCGTCGCTGTGCAGGGTGATGCAGGTGGTGTCCTTGTCATCCACCAGCGAAGCCGCCAGCGTCAGCGACTGGCTGATGCAGGTCAGGCCCGTCACCCGAATCGAACGGATTTCGTCTACATAGGGGCTGTCCGCCTTCAACACGTCTTCGACGGTCACCTTGGCGAAGTGGACCTTCACGTCGCCCTGCGACGAATACGACAGCAGGCTGATCTTTTGCAGCGGGTCGTTGAATTCGGTCAGGGTCAACAGCTTTTCCACCATCGCCTTGGTGTCGGGAAGGTCGCAGTACATGGACCCCGAACGGTCGATGATGATGATATGATGCGTGGGCTGCTTGACGGGGGTCGCCTTGGTTGCGTTGTGGTCTTCGGTCGTGACCTTGACGAACTTGATGGGCTGGCCGTTGAAGTTACGAAGCGCGAACGTGGTCTGCATGGGGTAGTGTCTCCTTGTGGAAGTTGAAGTCCGTATGTCCAAGTTTGTGGACTGCAAATCCCTACCCTAAACCTGCGGGGTCGTCGTGAAATACGAACGGTTGCTAGAGCTAGTCCACTACAAGACTTGGATCGAACCCGATAAAATCAAACAGGTACTTGAGGTTCTGGCCGACGTTCTGCGCGAGAACCACGGCGACGACGAACAGACCCGCACCCCCTTGGGCACGTTCTACACGCACACCCGCGAAGGGAAGGAATGGCTTCTGCCTGACGGCAGTCCGACACAGATACCCAAGAAGGTTCAGGTCAAGCTGCGCCCCAGCGGGCGATTGACGCAGGGCTGGGTGCCGACCAAGAAAGCCTACTTGTCGAAGCTGGTGAAGCGGACGCATAAGCCTGTGTGGAACCCGCAGAAGGTCTTGCTGGACGAAGACGACGAAGTGCTTGAAGAAGACTACTAGCCCTTGTTCGCCAGCATCATCAGGATTTCGTGGCAGGCGTCTGCGGACATCCTATCCACCGACGACTTCAGCGAAGCCACCGTGGAAGCTGACAGGGCATCCAGTGCGGATTTCTTATCGTCGTCCGACATCGACATGAAATTGTCTACGAAGTTGTTATCGGCGGTCAGCCGCATCAGGATTTGCAGGTAGGCTTCCCGCCTGATTGCTTCGCACAGCAGACCAAACGCAATCTGTTCGACGCCACGGCTGGGCAGGGTGTCGCATGTCTGCATGTCGGTCTGGTCTTCCAAGTCGGAATACGACCAGACGTTGTTGTGGTTGTCCTGACACACGCCGACCCGAACAACGAAAGAACGGTAGTCGGGCTGGATGCCTTTGACCCAAGGGAATTTAGGGGGAGTGTTCGACATGGTGTTTCCTATGGCCTGATTTCGTTTCCGTCTTTGTCTGGGGGTCCGAATTCTGTGGGCTGGCTGGCGTTTACGTCAATACGCTGCCAGCGGTGGTACGCCTTGGCGTTTTTAGGCTTGTCGGGAAAGGAGGTCTTTACCGACTGCAAGTCCGTGACGGTCGGGCGGTTGACCACCAGCACGGATTCGTTGTCCGACAACACGACGTTCCAATCCCCTAGACCTTGCAGCATGTTCAAAGCTGCCGCGTAGTCCCGTTCCTTATAGCGGTTTTCGGAACTGTCGGTCAGGTACAAGTCCAAGAAATGGGCGTAGTTGGCAATTTGGTCTGCCAAGATTGCCAGCCAAGCCGCTTGTTCGATTCGGGTGGCAAAGTGCTTGGGGACGTATACCGCCGAAAGTAGAACTTCCCGAAGGCACTTCAGGATGGTGATTGCTTCGGAATTCTTGATTGAAATTGTTTCGGTCATGGTGCCTTCGGCGTAATCGACGCTTCCGCAGTCAGCAGGGTCGTCGCCACGCTGACTGCTGCCTGTAGTGCGCTGACCGCTACGAACGCAGGGTCAATGATCATCGGGTCTTCGAAGGGGCTGCGGTAGATGTCTTGGCGGGCATCCCAGCAGAACCACCTGTCGTTGTCTGTCAGCATACCGTCGTAGACCTTCTCCACGACGCTATCGGCCTTCTTGAAGGCGTTGCTGGCGATGCGGTGCAGCGGTGCTTGCAGCGCACGCAGCAGGATCTGGCCACCGACCCGCTGGTCGCCTTCCAGTTCGTCGCACAAGCTGCCATAGGTGCTGGCCCACATGTAGGCGGCACCGCCGCCGCTGACGATGCCGTGGCGCAGGGCTGACTGGACAGCGCCCAAGGCATCCTCGATGCGGGCCTTGCGCTCCTTGATTTCTGATTCTGTTGTGCCGCCGACCTTGACGATGCACATGCCGCCTTGCAGCTTGGCGATGCGTTCGCGCAGCTTGTCCCTGTCGTACTCATGCGGGCTGGACGCCATTTCGTCCTTCAGCTTGGCGATGCGGGCTTGCACATTGTCATGGGCTTCGTCGTGCGCCGTGAACACCGCCTTGGTCAGGCCGATGGCACTGGACTTGAACCCGCCAAACCATTCCGAAGAAAACTGGCGGTGGTCCATGCCCAGCGACCTATCGACCAGCGTAGCCCCTGCCAGTGCCGCGATGTCTTCCATCGACCCGCGACGGTTCAGGCCCAACCCTGCGCCCGTGAAGGGTACGCACTTCACGACACCCTGCCTGTCGTTCATGCTGATGGTCGCCAAGGCTTCCGCTTCCACGCTGTCTGCAATCAGAATCAGTTCGTGGGGGCGAAACTGGCTGGCCTCTTCCAGCAGGGGAATCACGTCCTGCGCTGATGACAACACGCCGACGACGACGGCTACCAGCGGGGCATCCATCGTGCGTTCGGTGTTGCCGCTAAGAAATGCGGGGTTAGCTGGACCCGAAGGGTATTCGATACCCTCCTTGAAGGTCAGGCTGATTTCCCGCCCTTCGCTGGGTTCGATGACTACCGTGCCGTCCTTGCCGACTGCCATGCAGGCTTCGGTCAAGGCGTTGGCCACTTCGTCGTCGCCGTTGCAGGACACCAGCGCAACCTGACGCAGCAGGTCTTCGCCGTCCACTGGGCTGGCGTTATCCCAAAGAATGTCCGTGACCCCTTCAGCCACTTTGCGGACGCCCCTGACGATTTGGTTCGGGTCATGGCCCGCGACAATCATCTTGTGGCCTTCGCGCATGATGGCAGCGGCAAGAACTGCCGTGGTGGTCGTGCCATCGCCCGCGTCGTCGTTGACCTTGATGCAGGCTTGGCGCAGTACCTTGCTGCCAGCCTCCTGCACGGGGTCTTCCAGACTGACTTCACGGGCGACGGTCACGCCGTCCTTGGTCGTCAGCAGGCCCGCAAAGCGGTCTAGCATGACGGTCCTGCCGCTGGGGCCGTAGGTCACGGCTACGGTGTCGGACAGTTGCAGTGCGCCTGCCAGCAGGGATTTACGGGCAGGCAGGCCGATGGTCACTTGCTTGGGGTTTCGCTGATTCATGCCGACACGCTACCTAAGCATACGCGGTATGCGTCATGGCATACGCTACCCGCGCCATGCTGGCGTTTAGTTGTTCCTTGGCCTGCGTCACTTCGTCCAACGCCTGACGCCCTGCGGCCAACATTTCGGGTGTCACCGTTTCGTTCGCCGTGCAGAGTTTGACCTGTTCCACCAATTCGTGGAAACGGGCCTCCGCTGCGTGGTAGCGGCGCAGGCTGTCGGGTTCAGCCGTTTCCAGCATCGCCATGAAAAACGCCCTTGCCTCGTCTAGCTGTTCGGGTGTGACTTCGTGGTCACACGCCAGTTCAATGTCCAGATCGTAGTCATCGTCAAGCATGGAACCCCCTTACCAATCAGGATCGAATTCGGAAGCGGTTTGGATAGCCTGCCCCAAGACTTCGCGGAACTGGGCACGGTCAAGAGTGATGGGTTCAAACGTGTCTGTGCGGACAGTGGACAAGTGGACCAGACCTTGGGTTCCCGACTTGATCGACCAGTCGCTAGGGATGTGCAGTTCGAAGGTCACTTGCACCACGGGTGCGTCGGCGTCGGGGCTTTGCAGTCGGGTTTCAACGTGCAGCAGTCGCCGCCCGTCAGTTGCTTCGGAAAAACGTGTCTTCATCAGGTCACCTTATCGGGCAGGATTGCCCGTCCTATGTACGCTTCAAGGCTTGAAGTTCACGTTTTTGAAGGACACGCGGGGGGTGGGGTCGGACATTTTCAGCCGCTGCAAGATAGCCTGTTGCTGCACCGTGGGAAGGGTCAACAGCCGCTGGGCGAAATCCGTGCGGGGCTTGTAGGTCGTGACCGTATCAAACAGGGCGTTGAACGTGTCCGCGCCAAGGATGGGCAGCAAGGTGCCTGCGTCGGGCACGGATGTCTGCGGCTGGGGAACGACGACCTGACAACGCCCTGTGCTGCCGACAAACTGGCAGGTTCCTTGCCCCTGCTGTCGGGCTTCCGACCGCATCCGTTCCTTGATGGGGGCAAGGCTGTCGTCAACCTGTTCGGACAATGACCAAAGCGTCGTGCCGATGTCTACAACGTCGGGCAGGGGCGCAGACGGCGAAGCCGCACCAGCCAGTTCCCTGACTAGCGCGGTCGCCTGCCGCCCGAAGGTGGCGTACTTGTTCACGGCTTCACCCCCTTGTTGACGCAAGCGACGTGGGCGAAACCCTTTTTGCGGCTGTACGCGCCCATTTCGCCTTCGCGGATGACCTTCCCGCAGTGGACGCAGTTGGCGTCAGCGATCAGGGCCATTTCGACGTACTTGGGCGTGGGCGGGGTGTTGTCCACATCCAGCGGGGGCGGGTTGACTGCGGCAGCCTGCACGGCCACACCGAACGCGGATGGGTCAAGCGCAGCGGTCGCCGCCGACAGGGGCACCTTGGACTTGGTGGTCTGTGTGGCGTGGGCACTGCTTGCCATTGCAGCCTGCGGGGCGGCTTGGGTCGTAGACCATGGGATGGTCTGCTTGGGCTGTTCGACCAGCGGAAGGCTGTCAGCCATGTCGGCCAGCTTGGTCAGCATCCCGTCGAAGCAGCGGCTGGCCAACACGCAGCCCTTGCACGAATCCGACTTGGCCGACCAGTTGCCAAAGCAGGGGGTCGCAGCCATTTGCAGCGACAGCAGGTAGCTGTCCACCAGTTGGTCGGTGGTGTCGGGGATGTTGGTCAGTAGTTCGACCACCGCAGGGGCGGGGGCGGCAGGGGCGACCGCCACAGGGGCAGGCGCGGGGGCCACAGGGGCCACAGGGGCAGGTGTGGGGGCGACAGGGGCGACCGTGAAGGGCGTGCCGTTGGCAGCAGCCGCGCCAGCGGGGGTCAGCACCCACCAGCCCTTGACGGGGAAGTCCATCAGGCCAGTGGTCTTGTGGTCCAGCATCGCCAGCGTAGCCCAGCGGACGGTCCACCACTGACCCGTCTGTTCCTGCTTACCGTGCGTGTCGATGGTGAAGCCCATCAGTTCGCACGCCTTGGCGGCGGCATCGACGTTGCGGACTTTGACGTTGGCCTTGCCGCCAGTCAGGGCGTGCATGGCGTCCAGCAGGGGCTGGCTGTAGCTATAGTGGGGGGACGACTTGGAACGGGGCATTTGTCACCTTCCTTGAACCGCTGCCCTTCGTGGGCGTGGGTTGCGGGTTGTGGTTTCAGGGGGTCGGACAGCCCTTCCCCCCTACACCTGATGTACGCCCATCGTGGGCGCATTCACGGATTTTAGTAGTTCAGGTTCCCGCTGTTGATGTGGCTGGTGTCGCCTTCGTCCACCGCGCCGCCCTTCAGGTGCGGGTCCATCAGCCGCTTGCACACGGTGACCGCTTCGTCGTCGGGCATACCGTCAAGGAAGGCACGCGCCGCCTTTTTCAGCAAGCCGTTCGGCACCTTGCCGCCCAAGCCGTACACCATGTCTTCGGCCAGCGACAACCAGCTACACAGGGCACGGTGGCTGAATTCGGCATACAGTTCGTTGGCTTCGATGCCCTTGCGGATCGATTCGGTCGCCGCGCCAACCTGCGGGAAGATGTCGGGGCACTTTTCGACCAGCATCGGGAACTTGGCCTTGACCACCTTCACTTCATCGGCCCAGTCCATCCAGTGGAACTGGCACTTGCGTTCGAAGCGGTCAAGGATGCTGGCGTCAATCGGGTTGGCACTGATGCAGCGACCACGGGTGTCGCCTGCGCCTGCGCTGTTGGCCGTCGCCACGATTTGCGTGCCAGCCAGCACAGGGTAGGTCACGCCCGCTGGACCCTTGACGCGACCGCTGATGCTGTCCATGACCAGACGCAGGGCTTCAGCCTGCGAACGGTCGGCACGGTCAAAGTCGCTGATCAGGATCATGTACGGAACCGTGCGACCGCTGACGGGCGACTTGTAGCCATCACGCAACGCCTTCAGCAATTCGCCTTCCTCCCAGCGGGTGCCGTGCTGGTCAAAGCTGCGGCTGTAAAACCAACCCTGCACATCCTCGCCCGGCTGGATCTGGAAAATCATCGCGGGGGTGCGGGTCATGTTCGACCACGCATGGAACAGGGCATCCTTGCCCGACCCGGGCAACCCGTGGACGTACATCGACCGCTTGCGGTTCAAGCTGAACGCCGCCGATTCCACGTCACGACCCAGCTTGCCGCTGGTGGGGATGGTGTACGCCTGCGGCATCGGCAGGCAGGCCGACACTGGAACGTCGGTGTTCACAGGGGCGCGGATGCCAGCGAACTCGACCGTCAGGTTGTCCAGCGACGGGGCAGGGCTGCGACGGGTGTTGCTGGCCTTATACTTTTCGTCCAAAGTCTTGGACCACGCAGGGGCGTTGTAGGTCTGCTGGTACTGCGCGACGGTCAGGCCGTGGGCGGACTTGATGTGGTCGCCCAAGTAGTGGGCGTCGAAGGTGCCGCACGCGGCGCATGTGATGGTCAGCTTGTTCGTCATTGTCTGGTTCCCCTTGGGTTGCGGGTGGGGTCGCCACCGTGAACCGCTGTTGCTGTCTGTCGTCGGGCACCTTGCCCTTGCACCCTATACGCTGCCCCCGTGGGCGTTCACGAAAAACTTTCCAAGCCCCTACCCTAAATCGACCGACGCACGGAAACGGCCCTACAAGGCCCGCAAACTGGCGGGGGTGGTGTCAGGGTCCACCCACAGGTGAAACGCCCGTCCTACCCCCCGCCGCGTTCGTCGGTTCACGCTGCCTTCATCCGCACGCCACGCTTGCGGGCAGCGCGGTCCACGATGCCGTTGACCTTGGCCACCAGTTGCTGCGGCAGACCCTTCATGTCGGGGCTGAACACATGGTCAGGGAACAGCTTGGTGACGTATTGGGCACCGTAGCCGATACCGACACCGATAACGTGGATGCCTGCCTCGTTGGCGATGCGGATCTGCCGCTTGACGACAGGTCCATGGCCCCAGTTGGGTTCGCCGTCCGTGATGACGAACAGCACGCGGTGACCTTCCTTGCGGTTGTTCAAGCCGTTCAGGGCAAACTGGATGCCGTTGGCCATCGGGGTGCCACCCGTGGCGCGGGTGCAGGCGAAACGTGACTTCACGCTGGCAAACCGTTCGCTGTAGTCCTTGAACATGTCGATGTCCACGCCGTCGAACTGGTGGATGCTGTTGGTGGCGTCCACGCTGTATTGGTCGCCTTGGAACGATTGGCCGTCGCGGAAGCCGACCGCTTGAACCTTGGCACCGATAGCGTCCATCGGTTCGGCAATCGCCAGCATGGCTTGCGTGGCTTCGACCAGCTTGTCTGACATGCTGCCCGACTGGTCAATCACGATGGCGCACGCCAGCGACATGTCCTGCTGTTCGTCACGCTGCTGGTAGGCACGGTTGGGCATGTTGCCACCCATCAGGGCCACGCGGCTGTCCACCAGCATCCGATCCGACAGGGTGCGACCCGTGCGGGTGCCGTGGACGGTAGCCGTCATTTCGGCAGCGCGGAACACGTTGCGAAGGCGGGCACGCAGGTAGGCGATTTCCGACTTGACGCTGTTCAGCACCTTGTCAGCATCGACACGCTTGGTATCGGCACGCGACTTGCCGATCGGCAGCACGCGATCCAGCGTCTTGTCGGCGGGGCGGTACACGGCTTCCCCGTTTTCGACGCCGCCTTCCAGCTTGGTCTGGCGGTCTTCCATCTGCTGGAAAGCATCGGAAAGGGCTTGGTTGTTGTCCTTCAGGCCCATCTTTTCGCCCTTGTTCAGGGCATCGCGCAGGGCTTCGGACAGGTCGGTGCCATTGTCGCCAGCCTTGCCACCCGCACCGTTGCCACCGTCGCCAGCGTCACCGTCATCGGACTGGTCGCCGTCCTGATTGTCGTCACCTTCGCTGTCACCTTCGGCACCATCAGCGTCGTCATCGCCATCGGCACCAGCGGCATCATCGGCGTCGTCGTTGCCCTTGTCGGCCTTGTCAGCCTTGCCGCCCTTGGGCTTGTCCTGCTTGTCATCACCCTTGCCGCTGCTGTTGCCTTGGGCATCCTGCGACTGGTCGTCGTCGCCGCTTTGCTGGCCACTCTGCTGGTCGCTGCCGCTGTCCTGCGACTGGCCCTGCTGGCCCTGCTGCTGCGACTGGCCCTGCTGCTGCGACTGGCCCTGCTGCTGCGACTGGCCCTGCTGCTGCGACTGGCCCTGTTGGCCTTGCTGCGCCTGCTGCGATTGGCCCTGCTGGCCCTGTTGCGACTGCTGGCCCTGCG
>Ga0129333_10002442_pt1 | contig 17290 bp, 4 predicted proteins | sample CPB6_08_DNA_FD_94474 | JGI IMG/M metagenome (GOLD analysis project Ga0129333, IMG submission 94474) | Freshwater to marine salinity gradient microbial communities from Chesapeake Bay, USA - CPBay_Sum_0.6_0.8_DNA | ecosystem: Environmental > Aquatic > Marine > Coastal | place: USA: Chesapeake Bay...
TACCGGTTACGCTTAATATTCCAGCAGTAACAAGATTACCACCAGTAATGTTACCGGTCGCTGTGATTAAACCAGCAGTACCTAAATTACCTACGTTAGCATTACCAGTTACGCTCAATGCCCCTGCTGTGGTCAAGTTCCCACCAGATACATTGCCTGTTGCTGCAACTACGCCAGCAGTAGTTAGATTACCACCAGATACGTTACCAGTTGCGGTGATAAGACCTCCTGTACCTAAATTACCAACGTTTGCGTTGCCTGTAACTGCGAGTGATGTCAATGTACCAACCGATGTGATGTTTGGTTGTGCTGCATCTACTACTGTATTTGCTGTGACCGCATGTGTTGCATTTGAAATATTGCCTGAAATATTTCCAACTATATTTCCCCCAGGAATATTTGTTAATCCCGCAGCGTTACCAAAGTATACACCTGCACGTAAATTACCATATGTGCTAAATGTTACAACTTCGCTTGAAATAGATGCTTGACTTGCTAAACCGAATTCGGCATTACTTACGTCCCAACCCATAAATGCTATACGTGCTTGGCTATCGTAGTAATTTAATGCAGAGCCTACGTCTTTACCGCTGTTGGCTACAGGAGCGGCGCCATTAGGGCCGGTTTGTAAATTAATGATTGGATCTTCAACTGCTAAAGTGTCAACATTAACATAAACTAATGTGCCGTCTACTGTTAAATTACCACTTATAACAGCATTGCCTGAAACTGATAGGTTACCGCCTGTTGATAAATTACCTGCTGATGCTGTTCCAGTGACTGATAATGATGTCAATGTACCGACTGAAGTGATGTTTGGTTGTGCGGCATCATTTACTGTATTTGCTATACCTGCTTTAGCAACATCTAAATTCGCTACGCGAGTTGTTGATGAAACAACTAATGGTGCTGTGCCTGTTGATACATTTGAAACTAATTGAGGTGCCGTTACATTTGCTGTTGCTAGTACTTGCGCAGTACCAAGATTACCGACATTAGCATTACCTGTAACGCTTAGTGCGCCACCCATTGAGACTAAGTTGCTTGACTTGTTAAATGTGAATGCTGCTGAACCACCAAATTGATCAGCATCATTAAATTGAATCTGAGTGTTGCTACCACCTGGTTGTTGTAGATCCCAGGGTGAACCATTAGCATATAGGAGATTGTCTGTTTTAATGTTTGTAGCACTAATATTGCCAGTTACGTTTAAAACATTATTATTGAAGTCGTATGTAAATGCTGCTTCACCTGATAATGAACTGCCGTCCATAAACACGACTTGTGCGTTACTTGCGTTAACAACTGGGAATGTTGTAACGTTGCCTGTTGCGTTCTTAATGCTAGGTGTACCACTGTCATCGATAAAGAATGTATCTTTGCCTACTGGGGGAGTAGGAACTGAATTTGCTGCGTTTTCTTTTAAAATTAACATCTGATTATTCTCCTATATGGTAGACACTCTCTTGCCATATTTGCTATGTATTTATCATTTTATATATAATATGTAACTTAGGTCATAATTTCTTTGCTTATTTTATACCATTAGAACACTAAAAACATATTTTGAAACCCTGTTCCTACCGGAACTTCACCTACATAATAAACTACTATAATTGCGCCATTAGAGCCATTTCCACCGACAAAACTGGATGTAAGAGTAGTTACACCGCCACCAGCACCACCGCCGCCGTAATTTCTAATTACATCGTTGTTCGTTCCAGCAAGGTTAGAAGTTGCGCCTGTACCGCCACCGCCGCCTATAGAATTAAGCACATCAACGCCGGGACCGCCCTTACCTGCAGCACCGTTATTGCGGCCGCCGCCGCCGCCACCGCCCTGCCTACCGACAGTGCCTGCAGCACCGCCACCAAAACCTACTGCATTATTACCGCCAGTACCAGCGGCTGTTGGTGAAGCATTGGTGCCTGCTGTGCCGCCGCCGCTACCTCCGCCACCGCCGCCTGCCGTGTTAGCCGCAGTTGGACTTTGGTATCCGTTACCACCTGCTCCGCCTACCCCGTTAGGGCCGCCGGAACCACCACCGCCACCTGCACCTAAACCATTACCAGCCGCAGTAGTAAATGCGCCAAAGCCACCATTACCGCCGTTTGCATTAGCCCCCACACCACCCACACCAGGAATACTAGTAGGAATCGCTGTGGTTGCTCCCCCGCCCCCTCCATTGGCTGTATAGATTGTTGCCCAAACAGTATTGCCACCTGCTGTGCCGTTAGCGTTGGATGTTCCGCCTGCGCCACCCAAACCTACTTCATACGCAATAGTCTGTCCGGGGCTAGCAGAAAAATTGGCTACAGCAGTAAAGCCGCCACCTCCTCCACCGCCGCCGGCAGCTTTATTTGTTGATGCAGTTCCTCTACCGCCACCTCCACCGCCACCTGCACCATACAAGTATATGATGTTGTTTGAACTATTCCAATCGTTCGGAACAGTCCATGCTGAGCCTGATTCTATAGCATAGACAATAGGGGCATTTGCTCCACCATTAGCGAACAATGCTCCGCTGACGTTACTTGAGTTGAGTGAGTTAGCACCTACATACCATACCATAGGGCTTGTACCGTTAGTAGGCATTGGTGTGAAATTGATATCTGATATGTTAGCAAAATTGACGTTTACATTTCCACCACCGGTCAATGCTATAGTACTTCTGTTACCTGCTGTAGCACTCACTAAACCTAATCTATTTGTGTTTGATGTTCCTGTGCCAGTAAAAGTTTCTACTGTTGTTGTGCCTGCTGCCGGAAATAATATAAAATTATTAGCAGCACTATATGTCATAACAATATCTTTAAATGTATTATTGCCTGTGATAGTTAAGTTTGATGCTCCTGCTAAATCTAATGTAGCATTATAATTTATATTACCGCCTACAAATGTTTTTGCTGCTGTGCCAAACAATGAAATTCTTCCTGCTCCGGTACCTACTTGTGTAGTAAAGTTTGCTGGGACGTTAGCATTCCATGCTGTAGCGGATGAGTTGCTTACTGCTATTTTACCATTATTCCATAATATGCTCTTTGTACCTGTGCCTGTTAAGAATGTACCTATAGTGATCTGGTAGCCATTTAAGTCAAGTGTCCCGTTACTTAAATTCATGGTTTTTGCTGCGTTAGCAGCTCCCATTGTAAAGTTACCGTTCATTATAAAGGTTGAATTTGTTCCACCATTGAATGTTACGGGTACTTCCCAAGTTCTATTATTGAAGTTCAAATATTGTGTAACGTTTTGTCCTTGGAAAGTTAGTGTACCTGTATCTGCTGTAAAGACACCATTTGACACAGGTAATGTATAATTGCCGTAAACTTGATATCCTACAGTCATTATATTGTTTTGTGTGGCATACAAATTCGATAAATCTACATTGCGCCATCTACCGCCCAAGTTAAAAGTTGTAGCATTTGATGAAGTTGTGAATACAATAGCATTATTAACAAAATCAGTTCCTACTAAGAAATCATAGGTTGGAGTTAGATTTCCTGCGTTAGATGTATAACCAACGAACGATCTAGTTCCGGTGTTTGTATTGTTTGCTAAAATTCTAATATTTCCAGTAACGGTTTGTAGATTTCCTATATTTACAATTGTACCCGAATTACCTGTGATAGTGATGTTAGCATTACCTGTTTTCCAATGACGCTGCGGCGTAGTCAAACTTCCGTTATTGAAAAGTTGCGCTGTTACATTTATACCTTCACTAAATTCAAGATTGCCAAAATTCCAATACAATCCTCTTGTATTAGATAAGTTTATATTATCAGAAAAAAGATAATTGCCACCTACTGAAGATGAAAATGCGGTGAGAATTATGTTAGCATTCGGTATAGTATTATTAAAGTTAAATGTACGCACTAACGAATTAGAAACAATAGCCCAGTTTATATTTGCGGTGTTTACTAATGTACCGGTGATCGGCAAAGAAATGTTACCGCGCACATACATGATACCTGTATTACCTAAACTTAAATTTCCCGTCCATTGTGACATATTCAAATCGTTAATATTTGAATTTGCTACAAAAACGAGTGTGTCGGTTGCTGATGGGTTAAAGTAAAATTGTGAAGATGTATTTGTTCCAAAATTGAAAATATTGACTAGCGTGTTAGTATCACCACTCACTAATGCTGTACTACCAAAATCTAATAATCTATTACCTACCGAACCATTATAACTAAAATAAACATTTGGTGTTCCACTAAAAGAAATAGTACTTAATCTATTACTGTTCCATACTGTTGTGTTACTACCAGTAATATTCATGCTAGAATTAGCATTGAATTGTAGTACTCCAAAAGTAGGAACGCTACAGGCTATAGTTCTAAAACTACCGGTTGTAAGTGTCGCATTATTACCAATAGTTAAATTTCCTTCTACTTGAGTATAAGTTCTATTATTTGCTAAAACTAAGTTTGAATAGATTATTACTCTTTGTGATGTTACTCCCGATGTATTTGGACCGGAAATATCAAAATTTAATTCTCTATCGTTGCCGTATATCCCGCGAAAGTTGGGACTTATGTTAAATGTAAGCCCTGTAGTTGTGCCTGCGGTTGTTGTTAATGGAGAACCGCCTAATGTATTTGATAGTGTAAAAGTTGATATTCCGTCAGTTTGAATGATATAATATGTTTTTGGCGAACTATATCCTGATATTGTTCCGGTGCCTGTTAATGTACCTGTAATAACTACCGCCATTCCAACTGCCAAAATTGTCTGATTACAACTAAATTGTCCTGCAGTACCTACGATTGCCGGAGCAGAAAGATTAGTAGTAGCAGAATTGTTAGCACCAAACACTGTCAATAGATTCGCGCTGGACAAAATATTACCGCCGGTGCTTGCTACAGTAAAATTACCATAAACATTCATTGTACCTTGATTCCAAGAACAATTCATACCGGTTAAATCTAAATTAAAGATGTGTCCGTTAGCAAACACAGTATCGGTAGCGGTTGTATTAAGTTCAATCCCTCTAATAACATTGCTAAATCCTAATGTACCAAATGCTGTTAAATTACTCAAACTAGTGTTAGAAAAACTCTGAGTTCCTAATATTATAGTACGAGTTCCTGTGCTGCCTGTGTAAGTAGATGTAAATTTAGCATTGCCGTTATTTGTCCAAGCAAATTGAGTGGTATTGCCTGACTGATCAAATATAGTAGTATTACTACCTGTTAATTGAACTTCCGCAGCAGAACCGCTGAAAGTAAGACTTTTGGTACTTACATCAACTGTATTATTTGATGAAAAAATAGTACCAATTACTTTCACATTTGATATGGTTACTCCTCCACTACCTAATAATATACTGCTAGTAGATTCAATATTATTACCTGAAATAGTTACTGCTGCTACATCACCAGATCCAAATTGTAAAGGAAACGGAAATATGATACCTAAAGAATCTATTACACCGTTAGTAAATGCTGTTACATTAGAGCCTGCTTGCATTTTATCAGCAGTTGGGAAAAAACTTCCACCTCTTACAGCTCTTTTGTCATTCAACAGTGTGTTTGTCATGCCTCTTAAATCTATCATGGCTCTTCCTGAGCCAGAACCAAAATTATTAGATGCGTTAGATAATATTCTTATACTGTCTGTTGCTGTCGTGCCTATAAAAATTCCGTTTGATCCAGTAGTGTTTATTGTTAAGTTTGAATATCCTGTAATAAAGGTTCTTATTCCAGTAGCACCAGTATAATTTGAAGTTATTTTTATATTACCCTGATAATTTTGTACTGTTGCTGACGTTGTTGGCCCAGTGAATACAGTTGCGTTACTACCGGTAAGTATGATTTCTCCGCTAGTATTGAAGTTTATGCCATGATTGGCAGTACCTATTACAAGTTGTGCAGCAGATATTATATTGTTTCCTAAATTGACATTGCCCCCATTAAATGCAATTATAGAATTTCCTAGTAGATCAAAATTATTAGCAACAAACATGTTAGCATTGATGTTTGCTCCTTGAAAGTTTATACCAACACTGGCATTTGATAGTCCATTAGTGATCAAACCAGTATTACTGCCGGTCCATCCGCCTATACGTATTGAACGCGCACTACTTGCGCTAGTCAAGGTCATGGTAGGACTTAAAACAAGATTACCATTAGCAATCCATAAATTACTTACTAAATTAGCAGTACCACTAAATCCAGTAAAGTTTATCCCACCGTAAAATATGTCTCCACCTGAAAAATTTATTTGATCAGATCCATTTGTTATGTTTAGAGCGAACGGATTAAGATTGGCTGTAGCTGTGGCACCATTTACGATTGCGGATAAAAAAGAGGTGTATATGGTTCTAGTTTCTCCTGATATTCCTGCTCCATTTACTACAATCGCACTATTAGTTCCCCAAGTCATCGCTATATTGGGAGATTGCATGGCAAAAATTGCAGTGTTTCTACCTGTCAAATAAAGTCTTGAATTAGCACTAAAGTTAAAGTTTTGCCAAAACCAGTTACTGGCATTTGCTGTAAATGTTCCGGTCGTCATAGTATTTGCTAATGTAAAGACTACACGATTAGCAGTAGCAGGAGTACCAAATCCATTAGCAAAGAAATTGTTACCAATAGTTAAATTACCATTGGCTGTAAATACACCTCTATTAACAGTAACGTTGCTATTAATAGATATGGTATTGTTTAATATTGCGCCGGTAGTGCTGGCGCTAGCATTTTGAGTCCAAAAGTTAGCACTTAAATTTCCAGCGCCGCCGTCAAAAGTAATAACTCTGTCTGGGGTGACTGTGATACTATTAGCAGCGCAACCTGCTGCGTTTGCTGTGACAGTAAAATTAGCATTGGCTGCTCCGTCACTTGCTGCGTTAAAAATTACATCGTCTGCTGCTCCGGGCACTACACCGGCTGTTGTGCCACCAGAAGTTAAACTCCACTTAGCAGTATCATTCCAGTTACCGTTTCCGCCAATCCAGTAATACGTTGCCATAGAGTTTTTATGCCTGTGTTGTCACAGCCACTACATCCCAAAAAGAATCTTGACTGTTGTAGACGCAACCAACATATGACACTTTTCCTGCTGTAGTTGTTGTAGGTAGTGTTGTGCCTATAACTCTATAACTATTAGCACCTGCTACTGTCCAGTTTAGTGTTCTTGCGCTTCCATCATCTTTTATTCTTATAGTCAATTTTTGTCCGTCAGTAAATGTTCCACTAGGACTATTAACTGTTACTGTACCAGTTAAACCAATCATATTAAATTGATCTGAAGTATCAGCATTAGGAGTAATCGTTCCGCTTGTTGTCGCGCCATTATTTGCGGTACGTGTAATAACTCTTGTATTTGTTAGATTTGCGCCTGTGATATTTCCAGTTACATTTAGTGATGATAATGTACCAACACTAGTTAAACTTGATGTTATAACACTTGAGTTCAATACAGTGCCGGTTAAATTTGCGGCATTAGCAGTAATTGCTGTATTGGCAGCGGACGTCAATTGTCCTTGGGAATTTACTGTGAATGTTGCGACATAATCGCCATTGCCATAACTACCGGCAGTTACAGTTGTATTACTAATACTAAATTGACTACCATTTAATGTAAGACCTGTACCTGCCGTATATGTGCCGGCACCACTGAACTGTACCCAATTGACGGCTGTTGTACCTACAGTTGTTACTGGATCAGTCATTACCCATCCAGTGTCATTATATAGTGTACCTTGTTGTATGAACGTAAAGTCGCCACCGGCCATTTCGGTCGGAGTATTAAAATCTGTTGCTCTTGTTAAAACAGTACTACTTGTATAAGTGTATATACCATTATGAGCAGCATTTGCTTCATTTTTAACTAAAATTCTAGTACCTACAGTGGCTATATTAACATTATCAATCGTAGTATAACTACCTGTAGTTGTAAGTGTTGCTCCAACACCACTTGTACCGTTATCATAAGTAATTGTACCTGATGAAATATTTGCTAATGTATCAGGGGTTGCTGCTAAACATGGTGTATGTATATGTAAACCTTCAGTAGCAGCATCAACATAACCTTTTGTAGCAACATCTGTACTTGCTACAGGTGAAGCCACATTTGAAATTTTAGAATTCCAAACATCAATTACACCTATACCACTGGGTTTAAGTTCAATGTCTTGATCACTACCTGCAGCAGCAATTGTAACACCCGAAGTTTTACCAACAATTAAATCTGTTACAAGATTTGCGCTTGTTGTTATATTGCCTGTGACTTCTAAAATAGAAGTAGACAGAATATTTGTTACTTTATCAAATACAAGATTTGCTGATCCATTTGCTGTTCCAGCATCATTGAAAACAATTTGTGTGTTACTACCACCAATTGGGCCAGCAATACCAGTAGCACCTGTTTCGCCTGTCGCTCCTATTGATCCTGTAGCACCGGTTGCTCCGAATCCGCCTTGCGGTCCTGTAGCGCCGGTAGCCCCGTCGCTACCATTGGCGCCTGCTGTGCCGGTAGCGCCTATCTCACCGGTCGCGCCTTGTGGGCCAGTAGCACCTTGAGGTCCGGTAGCACCTATTCCGCCGCCTACATTACTCAATAAACTGCCATCGCCAATAAAATAGTTTGCGGTAACACTATTTCCCATTGTCGTATCAATACCTAGTGTGATTTCGGCGCCGTCACTACTAAAAGCCCATAAGCCACTGGTAGAATTCACACTCATGGTTTCATCAGCAATGTATAATGTATTACCTGATAGGTATAAATCTTTCCATGCGTGGGTAGCATTACCTAAATCATATGTTACATTTGCTGCTGGGATTAGATCAGTTAGAGCTAGTAAATTTGCTCCTGCTCCAGTAGCACCTTGTGGACCTGTAGCACCGGTTGCTCCTATAGGACCAGTAGCACCTGTACCACCGCCGCCACCTGTTTGTTCAACCCAACTTAAGTTACCTGAACCATCTGTGCTTAATACATAACCATTAGTACCGCCGGTTATTATTAAATTTGAAACTGGGCCTAAGTTTGCTTCGCCTACAACTGTTAAACCGTTAGCACTAATAAACTTACCCGGAACATTTAAATCTCCGGTAATTTTATTAAAAGTAAATCCGTTATTAGCAGAAGGAGTACCATTATCGTTATAAGTAACCTGACTATTGCTACCTGGGGCACCTTGACCGCTGACATCGACCATTACACCATCAATGACTAATGTACCATCAACAGTTATAGGTGTACCATATAAACCTTGATAATTAGCAGAGATTGTAAGCGTATTACCATTATCAATTGTCAATGGCATTGGAGCTGGGCTTTGAGTGCTGGTCGCATCTACCCAAGCCAGATTACCTGAACCGTCAGTACGTAAGAGATATCCTGAATTACCACCGGATATATGGAGATTACTTACATTACCTAATGTAACGTTGCTTTCGCTGACCAACAGATTGCCTGTGGTCATACCCTGTTTTATATTAAAATACTTAGTAGTCACAGTTCCATATATCCCTGTTTTACTAAACCAGATCTGGTTTAGTACCTAAGCACTAAACCAGAATTTTTACTAGTCTAATATTATGTCTTTATGTAACTTGTTACTAAGTTCACATAGCAATTGTCGCTATCTGAAGTTGCGTAAACAGTTACGTTACCACTTACTCCATTTATGTTGCTTGATAATGTGATCAAGTCAGCAGTGTTGTTTGAGCATATGCTACCGTAAATTGTTACATATGCGTCAGTACCATCGTGTACTAACAATGCTTCTACTGATTGGAATCCATCGTCTCCGCTACCGCTAATGATATACTTAGCAGTTCTCCAGTCAGTTGGAGCAAAACTATCAATCACTGTTGGTGTAGCACCAACTGCTACGTTTGCGCGATTGCTCGTAATACCAACTTGTACTTTGACATTACCACCAACTGTTACGTTACCACTTGTTGTTAGACTTGATAGTGTACCAACACTTGTGACGTTTGGTTGAGCGGCAGTTGTTAGTGTACCTGTTAGTAAGTTTGCGCTTACAAGATTTGCACCACTGAGTGTTGCTTCTGCACCACTCATAGTGATATTGCCGTTAGCAGCAATTGTTAAGTTTGCTAGATTACCAACACTTGTAATGTTAGGTTGTGCAGCAGTTGTTAGAGTACCTGCTAGCAAGTTTGCGCCAATTGTACCGCTGTTAGCAAATATATTACCACCAGTAATTGTACCAGTTACAGCAAGACTTGATAGAGTACCAAGACTTGTTACGTTTGGCTGTGCTGCTGTTGTTAGTGAACCACCTAATGTTGTACCACTTACATCTGTAGCAGAAACATTACCTGCTGTTAGATTGCCTGTTATGTTTGCATAACCATTGATGTTTGCGCCAGTACCAGTAAAGACAGCAACGCCTGTGTTGCCTGCTACGCTGACTGTTACGTTACCATTTGCTGCTACTGAAACATTGCTGTTGCCGTTAGCAATTAATGATGTATCAATACCTGTTAGGAAAGCGCCATTACCGATAAAGTAATTTGCTGACAAGTTACCATCAGCATTACGTAATGCGATAGTATTACCAGTATTTGCTGTAGCACTATTGAAACCGTCAAGCAAGTCTGCGTTTAAGTTAGCAACTAATGTTTGTGAATTGACAACTAATGGTGCAGTACCGTTAGCAACGTTAGCGATCAACTGCGGAGTTGTCACATTTGCTGTTGCTAGAACTTGTGCTGTACCAAGATTACCGACATTTGCGTTGCCTGTTACACTTAGTACGCCACCTGTTGATAAATTACCTGCTGCTGCGTTACCACTTACGTCAAGTGATGTCAATTGACCTACACTTGTGATATTTGGTTGCGCTGCTGTAGTTAATGTACCTGCAACAAAGTTTGCGCTTACAAGATTACCACCTGCTACGTTTGCAGCAGCAAGGTTACCTGTAACAGTTAATGAACTTAAATTACCAACACTTGTGATATTTGGTTGCGCTGCTGTAGTTAATGTGCCAGTCAATAATGAAGCACCGATTATGCCACTGTTAGCATATACGTTACCGGCAGTAGCATTACCAGTTACATCAAGTGATGTTAATGAACCAACACTAGTGATGTTTGGCTGTGCTGCTGTAGTTAATGTACCTGCAACAAAATTTGCAGTTAGTAAATTACCTGCGTTGACATTACCGGCACTTGCGTTACCGCTTACAGTCAATGAACCAAGTGTACCAACGCTTGTCAAACTTGAATTTACAATGTTTGCATTTAGTGTTGTACCACTTAGGTTTGCAGCATTAGCAGTAATTGCTGTGTTTGCTGCTGCTGTCAATTGACCTTGTGCATTTACAGTAAATGTAGCAACATAGTCGCCATTACCATATGCACCTGCTGTAACAGTCGTATTGCTGATGCTAAACTGTGTACCGTTTAGTGTTAAACCCGTGCCTGCTGTATATGTGCCAGCACCTGAGAATTGTACCCAATTGACAGGACTTGTGCCTACAGTAGTTACCGGATCAGTCATTACCCAACCAGTATCATTATATAATGTACCAGCACTGACGAATGTAAAGTCACCGCCGCCCATTTCAGTTGGTGTATCAAAATCTGTTGCTCTTGTTAGAACTGTGCTGCTTGTATAAGTGTAGATACCATTATGAGCAGCATTTGCTTCGTTCTTGACGAGGATGCGTGTGCCCACTGTTGCGATGTTTACACCGTCAATAGTTGCATATGTACCAGTAGTTGTGAGAGTTGCACCTACGCCTGCTGTGCCGTTATTATATGTTACAGTACCGGCAGAAATATTTGCAAGTGTGTCTGGTGTTGCTGCTGCTGAAGGAGCATGTATATGTAAGCCTTCAACTGCTGCGTCTACGTAACCCTTAGTTGCTGCATCTGTGCTTGCTAGTGGTGCTGCGACATTTGATATAATCTTTGACCAAACATCTACTGTACCAGTACCTGTTGGTTTCAATTCAATATCTTGATTTACGCCTGCAGCAGCAATTTGAATGCCTGAAGTACGACCGACAATCAAATCCGTTATAAGATTTGCACTTGTTGTAATGTTGCCTGCAACATCAAGTGAACTTAGGTTACCTACTGAAGTGATGTTTGGCTGTGCTGCTGTAGTTAATGTGCCAGCAACAAAGTTTGCTGTTAACAAGTTACCAGCATTAACATTACCTGCGCTTGCGTTGCCTGTTACATCAAGTGAACTTAGTGTACCTACTGATGTAATGTTTGGTTGAGCAGCAGTTGTCAATGTACCTGTAACAAAATTTGCAGTTAATAAGTTACCGGCATTCACATTACCACCAGCAATATTTCCTGTGACAGTTAAGTTTTGTGCTACGTTTACATTGTTTGCTGTTGCAAGATTGCCTAAATTTGCATTCTGTGAACTGATATTTCCACTAACAGTCAATACATTTGATGCTTTATTAAATGTAAATGCATTGCTTGCGCCTGCAAGACCTGTATCGTTGAATAGAATTTCAGTATTTGCACCTGGGACAGTAATGTTACCGCTGATATTACCGACTACGTTACCGATAAAGTTTGGTGCGCTGACATTTGCTGGGAAGGCTGCTACACCGTTGCCATAAACGTTAATTGTGTTACCGTTTACAACAACTGCTAGGTTACCTGAACCAGTATTAATATTTGAAGTGTTTAATGTTGTGACATTAGCGTTACCTGCTACACCTAGGGTATTAGTGGCAGTGTCAAATGTAAAGTTTGCGCTAGCGCCAAAATCATTATTATTATTAAATTGAACTTGTGTATTACTACCTGCTGCTTGTTGGAAGTCAACTGGATTACCGTTTGCATAGTAGTAGTTGTCAGTAAGTATGCCCCCAACGTTAGCGTTGCCGCTTACAGCGAGTGAACTTAGTGTACCGACACTTGTTATATTTGGTTGCGCATTTACAGTGACATTACCTGCATATGCAGACATATTTGCATTTGGTACAGTACCTACAACGTTTGCACCTTGTATGTTGAATAATGCGTTACCATTGCCTTGGAAGAAGTTAGCAATTGCTAAGTTACCAAGGTTTGCATTTGTTACGACAAGATTGCTAGTGGCTGCATCAATTGTTGCATTACCTACTGTTAGACCATTCTTGACTACGAAATTTTTGATTGCCATTTTATTTTACCCTATTTTAGTTGGGAACATATGTCCCTATTAAATTTATCACTGTGTTTGCAGCAAGACCGGTGGCACGTAATTCTACGTTGCCACTATTGATTCCTGTTGAAAATGTAACCGTGTTGCCGCCGCCATCATTGATAGCAGCATAAACCGTTATATAACTATTTATGTTATTATGGATCAAAAGCACTTCAAGGCTTTCAAAACCATCATCATTTTGACTGCTTACTACATATTTTGCAGTCCTATAATCTGTTGTACTGAAACTATCTACTACTGTTAATGTTGTTACAGGTGTAGCAGTGCGTTTGCTTACTATTCTTTGTGTTAGTATTGTATTAGCATTTGCTATATTTGTAACAGTATTGCCACTTACAGAGAGATTACCAAGTGTACCAACTGTAGTAATATTAGCCTGCGCTGCTGTTGTCAATGTACCAGTAATTAGGTTTGCACTAATGTTACCAGTAGTTGAAATATTGTTAGCAATCAGATTCCCGCGGGCTGTTACATTGCCACTAGTACTACCCATTGTAATATTAGCAGCAAAACCTAAATTGATATCATTTACACCGCTATTGAATACACCACCTGTGCCTGCACTTACGGCTATAAATGCACCACCTACACTAACACATCCTGAATTTGATACAAGATAATTTGCATTAGCAATATTACCTAAACTTGCATTGGCTGCACTAATGTTACCACTAAATGTGCCAGTACTACCATTAATATTTGCAAGAATTGTGCTTGCGCGTACATTACCTAAAGTAGTGAATGTAACTATTTCACTTGATATACTTGTCTGACTACCGAATGCGAATTCTGCATTGCTAGTATCCCAACCCATGAATGCTACTCTGGCTTGGGTGTCATAATAATTTAATGCGCTACCAACATCTTTACCGCTATTGCTTGCAGGCGGTGTGCCATTAGCACCTGTCTGTAAATTGATTATAGGATCTTCAATTGATAATTCTTGTACATTAATGTATGTTAAATTACCATTAACTGCAAGATTTCCTTCTACTATCGCATTACCATTAATAGATAAATTTTCTAATTGAGAATCAAGACCTAACGTTACAGTAGCACCGTTACTTGAAAAAGTCCAGTCTCCGGTAGTTGCATTAACCTGCATAGTTTCGTCAGAAATATGAAGCGTGTTTCCTGACAAATACAAATCTTTCCATGCGTGTGTAGCATTGCCTAAACTATATGTGACGTTGGCATTAGGTATTAAATTACCACTAACATTTCCTGATACTATTAAATTAGTTGCTGTAACTGTATTTGTGTTCTTGTTGAATGTGAACGCTGCGCTGCCACCAAAACTGTCACTATCATTAAACTGTATCTGTGTATTGCTGCCGCCCGGATCTTGTCCTAGATTCCAAGGAGTACCATTAGCATAATATAGATTATCTGTCTTAATACCGCCAGTTGTTAGATTACCTACTAAGTTTGCACCGGCAGTTGTTACTACCATAACATTGGCAGTGCCGGCAACAGTCATAGCAATATTGCTATTAGCGTATACTAATACATTACTATTACCATTTTCAATTTCAGCAGTACCACTTACTGTATTACCTTCAACAATAAATTGTCCACCTACTGCGTTTGTGATAACAACATAACCGTTTGCATCAACACTTATACTTGCAGAATCAAGATATAATGTGTTGCCACCAAAATAACCATTACGCCAGCGGCGTGTGCTGTTACCTAAATCATAAACATCGTCAGCACCAGGAATTATACTACCTGATGGATTAACATTTCCCGGAACATTTAAATTACCGTCCCAATATTGAAATTCAAATCCTGCATTACCTGTAGGGACGCCATTAAAATCAAATAATATTTGATTATCAGTTGATTGTACAGTGTCGCTAATTTCAATTAGCATACCATCAATTACCATTTCACCATCAATAGTAATCGGCTGGCTGTATAAACCTTGCTTGTTTATATTAACAATATATGACTCGCCGTTGGCAACATAGTATGGCATCGGTCCGGCATTATTACTAGTAATATTGCCTACATCATCCCAACTTAAATTGCCGCCGCCATCTGTTTTTAAAAATTGACCGGTGTTGCCACCGGTAATGTGAACGTTGCTGACAGGACCTAGATTAGAGATTCCATTAGCAGTAAGGTTGATGGTAGTGATGTCACCATTAGCCTGTACGACTGTGATAGCAGGATCCCCGGCTGAGAATCCTGCTATGGAATTTAACGGACGTATTGCCATTCTATAACCTTACCTATCTATTAGATAGTTCTATACTGAGTTACCCAAACAGTTGAGTTAGAACTTGATGGAGTAACTTGTAACTCAAGATTACTACCTACTACATTAACTGCTAATGTACCAGTTGTTGAGCCTAGATTTACGCCGCCGAATGTTGAATAATCAACACTTGAGCCGTCAGTTACAGCAGTGACAATTGCCATGCTATACTTGCCGCTACCTGCGCTGTCCGCACCCTTAACAACCCACTCAATGCCAGTGACACCTGATACCGGAACAGTTGAGATTGCTTGGTTAGCAGTTATTGATGTTGTAGTAACTTCGCCCCAATATATTGCTGAGTTACCAATATCAATACTAGTATTTGCAACTAATGTATTAGCACTAAATGTGTTTGAAGATATGTTGCCGACTGTTAAATTACCTGAAGCATCTAAGTTGCCAGCATACACATTGTCCCAACGTAATGTAGAATTACCTAGATCATGTGTCAAGTTAGCATTTGGTAACAAATCAGTTGTTACATTGCCAGTCACTTGTAGTTGTGCAACGTTTGCAACGCCTGCTGTTACAAGATTGCCACCAGTGATATTACCAGTTGCGTTAGCATATGTTGATAATAAGTTACCGCTAAATGTATTGGCACTGACTACGTTAGCACCAGTGATGTTACCACCACTACCTGATGTGCTGATATTACCTGCTACAATGTTACCACTGAAGTTTGCAGTATTACCTGCAAGTTCTAGGTTTACAGTCAAATTGTTAGTAATAGTGTTTGATGCAATATTAGCAAAGTTGGCTGTTAATAAATTGCCAAGATTACCGTTAGCGGCAGTCAAGTTACCAGTAAAGTTAGCAACGTTACCTGACAATGTAGTATTGACAGTTAAATTTGGTACTACAACGTTACCACTGAAGTTTGCTGTATTACCAGTCAATGATAAGTTGACTGTAGCATTATTGACTAACAAGTTAGCATTTGCGCTGATATTAGCAGCGATAATGTTACCTGATGCTTCAAAGTCAACACCTGTTACTTTAGCGTTGCTATTGACATTGCCAGCAAGTAAGTTGCCAGTTAAGTCTAGGCTTGTACCAGTAGCAGCACCGATATTTGGTGTTGTCAACTGAGCATTCGCTTTGACTACTACGTTGCCACCAGCAATCTCAGTTGTGATGTTATCAACGTTTACGCTGAATACTGTACCAGTTAATGTTAAGCCTTGACCTGCTTGATAAGTACCAGCACCTGAGAACTGTGTGAACAATATTGGATCAGTACCGATTGTTGTTACGGCAGTTGTCTGTACCCAACCTGAGTCGTTATATGTGTCACCGTCTTGTACGAATATGAAGTCACCTGCTTCAACTTCTGGTACACTGTTGTAGTCACTTGCTCTTGTTAGAACAGTTGAACTATCAACTACGTATATACCGTTATGCGCAGCATTTGCTTCACTCTTGACAAGAATTCTGCTACCAACAACTGCTGTTACGTTGCCGTCAAAGCAGTTTGCTGACAAATAGTTTGATGTTGGTGAGCCACTCAATACAAGATTTGCGCCTACGCCACTTGCACCGTTATTATAAGTGATTGTACCGCCAGTTCTGATAGCAAGTGTGTTTGCTGTTGCAGCCAATGCCGCATCATGTATATTCAAGCCTTGTGCAACATCATCAACATATTGCTTAGTTGCCGCATCGCTTTGTGCGTTTGGTGTAGCAAGACTTGTGATTCTTGTATTACCAACATCAACTGTGCCATCACCAAATGGACGCAATTGAATGTAAGTATTGCCTGCTTGCTCAGAATATAATTCTAAGTTACCGCCTTGTGCAGTTACGCTATTACTCTTTACTGCACCAAATGTGCCGTCACCGTTAGCAGTTACATAACCA
>Ga0129333_10002443_pt1 | contig 17288 bp, 22 predicted proteins | sample CPB6_08_DNA_FD_94474 | JGI IMG/M metagenome (GOLD analysis project Ga0129333, IMG submission 94474) | Freshwater to marine salinity gradient microbial communities from Chesapeake Bay, USA - CPBay_Sum_0.6_0.8_DNA | ecosystem: Environmental > Aquatic > Marine > Coastal | place: USA: Chesapeake...
CTCTTTGAAGTGAAGGGATTTGTCATAGTCGATATACCAAATGAATCCGCAAATTTCTGCGAGTTGGTCAATCGTTTCAGTAACCGTTCCAACGCGTGGAAATTTGGCAATATCCATAATAATGCCGGATTGAATTGTTCCGGCGGTTACACTGTCTGCGGATAAATATTTGGTTATCAAATCATTCACGATATATCCGCACGTTTGGCTAGTGTATGCTTCGGCGACAAGATAACGGTCTGCAATTTGATGCTGATCAATCGCTTCGACATCGTAGAAAATAGCTTCAGTTTGCATCGGATTGATTCGATTTGGATAAATTACGAAGCCGCCAAAAATCAAAGCGCCTAAATAGTCATAGACTTCCACCGGAACACCATCGACAATATCCAGCGCCCCTGTTGCATCTACCAATCCGAAACGCGCTGTACTTCTCGCGTTGATTTCGTCATCAATCTGTAATGTTTGCGGTCTGTAATAGCTGGTTAAATCTACAGGAATATAAATAGCCATTCTTGCACCCCCTTACCATGGGATAAATAAATCTGTGTCAGGCAAAAGACTGGTTGATGGTGTTAAGGTGGAAAGCGTTATATCGTGTTTAATGCTTAAATAGCGTTCAATATTAAATTTTTCTAATGCAGATAAAGCCTTATTAAAAATAAGCAATTCAACAATATCAAAATTGGCGAATGTTGCTGTGCTTGGATATACGCCAGTATTCGGATACAAGGATGCAGATGGCGTTTCGCAATCTACACCCATCATCACCGCCGCCGAATCTGTGTTACTGGTGTTTTGGCTACTTGATGTTGTTACGTTCGAATCATCTAATCTTGAATTAATATAGCTAAATAGGCTTACATTATAATTCGCTATCACGCCTTGAATATTGTAAGTCCTTGGCACAACGTATTCCTCTACACCGTTCAAAACTGTTTCATTCGGATCTGCATCTACACGTTTTCCACTTGCAGTATAGCGATTTGGTGTAGAAGTGTTTCCAATTTGCAAACGTGCCCTTGTGGATCGCAACCCATCGGAAACAATACAAATTGAACCGCTAGAAGGACGAATCACAGCATACATTGTTCCACCTGCTGTATTTTTTAAGATATCCAATCCAGTTGGACAGTATAGAACCGAAGCGCCGCCAAATGAAACTTGCTTTTGTCCACTTGTTCCAATTTCCGTTATGCTCGGTTGGTAACTCGCTACTGGTTGTATAAAATCATGCGCGTTTCCGCTCTGATCCGTCCATGTTGAAATTGTTGACCCAATCGCACCGCTTACATTCGACATATCCAACCATACCTGCAAGCCGGATATTTCAGTTGGAACGAAACTTCTATAGGTCAAAATTCGAAAGAGTGACAAGCCGCCACCCCCTTTTATCTGATTGTGTTATTTTTTGCTTTGATAACATCTGTCATGTGCGGCGCGATTGTCGAAGCCATATTTTTTCCGTCTACATATAGATTAAAAGTTTTACTCTCGCCAATGTTTGCGGTAATAGCATTCGGAACCATTGTATTCACGTTTGCAATTGTACCCACTTTTGCAGTTCCGGCTTTGACTGCCGCTTCGCTTGCTTTATAAACGGAATTAATTTTTGACATAATGGTTTCAATTGCCGAATTGATTTGTGGTATTTTCTCGTTAATTCCATCCAATAAACTTTGCCCAAAATCTTTACCGCGTTTCATCCAATCAGGATTCCAACTTTTCAGTAAATCCATTAATTTGGAATGATTTTGTGACATTAAAAGGCTTTTTGCTTCGTCTTGTGCTTTTACTTCATCCGAATAATCGACATAATTCTTTTTTAATTGAGCGATTTCATCATCATAGAATTTCATAATCGAATTAAAATCTTTCAATCGTACTGATTCGCGCAATGCGTGGATGTTGTTAATACGCGTTTTTTCTTCTTCAAACGCTTGTTTTTGTTTCTCTAATTCGCTTGTGCGTCTAGCTTCTTCGATAACTGCTTGCATAGCGGCATCTTGTTTAATCATATTGATTTGCAAATTAAGCGCCTTTTTCTCTAGTTCCCTTGCGTCATTTAATCGCTTTTTAATTAGCGCATTTTCTTCATCCGTCAATTCAATTAAGTTATCATATCGAAGCGTTTTCCCTTTTTCCAAAAGTTTGGCTTCAGATGCAATCAAATAACTAGCTAGTTCGTCTGTTACTTTTGCTCGATGTTCAGCAGATGAAGAAAGCGCCATTTGTTTGGCGATTTCCGATTTCTTCATTTCAAATTCTTGCTCTGCGATTGCTTCTTGTTCGCGCGTGATTGAATCCTCAATAGCTGAAATTTTATCCTGATAAGGTTTAATTTGCTTTTCTAGATTAGTTGCAATTAGTTCCTGTTCTTTGTCGTAACGTTTATTGATCGAATCAATAATTTTACTATTTGCATCTTCGGCTAGTTTTACCTGCTCGTCATAGCTTTTCTTGATATCGCGTAATTGATCCTCATGAAATTTAATTGATTCGGTTTTTCTTCTGTCTAAATCCTTTATTTCTTCATCGGTTGCCTTTTGTCTATTTCTCAATGCAGTCATAATTGCATTTCCGATTTCGTTTGTCTGTTTAATTGTATCGTTCTTTAACTTCTCCAATGCTTCGGCGGCTTTTTTCGCGGCTTCTTCTTGTGATTTGGCTAGTTGATCGTTTTTGTCTATGCTTTTTTGTACTTCATCCTGATAAGCAAGACTATAATTTGCATAGTGTTGCGTGAACGATTGATAATTCGACATGGTTTCGAGTTGTTGATCTCTTAATTCTGCTACCGCTAGTTTGTTCATATAAATGATTTTTTCAGATTGAATAAAAGCCTTATTTTGTCTCAATAACTCTAATTCCGTTTTTTTTGAATCAATGGTTTGCTGTAATGTTTTTTGATAATCATTAAGAGCTGTATCTAAAAATCCAAATCCCTTGATGATGAAATTAATTTCATCCAAAACTTTTACAGCCAATTTTTGAAATGAACTTGTTATATGATTTACACCAATTTCAAAATCTTTTACAGTTCCCTGCCAAATCAAGTCTATTAATTTACTTTTGAGGCTCCAATTTTTTGACCACTCATTAAATGTTGCAGTTAAAAGGGTGATTGTCATTCCAACGTAACCAAAACGAGCGCCTAAACTTTTCAATCTCGTTAAAGCAATCGCCCAAATATCTTTGATTTTATCCCATACCGAAAAAGCGATTCCTGTGGCAGTTGCTAATGCACCCAATCCGACAACCGTCCCACCGATTGCGATTGTAGCTTCTTTTTGACCAGTTGACATATCAGAAACGCCTTTTGTTAAATCGTTTACTTTTTTGAGCAAGTCGGTAAAGGTAGGAAGAATAATTTGCCCAAACTCCACGCCTAATTGCTTCATATTCTCGCCAAACATACGCATTTGATTCGCCGCACCTTGAGAAGTCCTAGCAAAATCACCCTGCGCATTTTTTGTTCGATCCATTACAAATGCATATCGAAGCGCAACCATTTCCGCTTCTGTCATTTTTTCTACTTGCTTCGTTATTCCTTGCGTCAGCGCAAATGCTTGAAGCTGTGTTTGCGTCATAACAACGCCTAACATTTTTAGGCTTTCTGTCTCGCCTGTAAAAACGCCATTCAATGCTTGCATGGCTTGCTCTATCGGAATATTTTTGAAAGATGCCAAATCAGCACCCAATTGCGTCAATGACATCGCCATATCTGCGGCGCGATTTCGGCTGATTCCCATTGAAGTCGCCATATCACCAAATAACGCCGCCGCATCCAATGCCGATCCACTAGCTAATCCCATAGCTTCGGTTGAAGTTTGCGACCACGAAATGACCTGTTGTGCAGATGTACCGAACGCGACTTTAACCTTATTCAAAGATTCTTCAAAATCACTTGCTAATTTAATTGAAGCGCCAGCCGCTACAGTCAAAGGTAATCCTAGATATGTGGTAATTGCACCGCCAATATTTTGCAAGTCTTGTGCTCTTTGCTCGGTATTATTTACAAAATCATTCCATGCACCAGTTTGACTTCTAACCGTTCTATCCCAATTCCATCGCATGGATTCTGTCGCCTTAATAAACTTACTTTCAAAAGAGCCTATTTTTGAATTGACGTTTTGCGAAAATGTGTTAAATGTTGAGTTGAATCTATTCGTTACATTTCGTGACATTTCATTCATTGATTGCTCGGCTTTTGCTGATACATTTTTAATACTTTGCCCTGCATCGTCAATTCGGTTACTGACTTTTTGCATATTGCTTTGAAACTCTTTTACATCAGCACCTATTTTGACAATCAATTCATTTAGCATTTGACTTCACCACCATTTATTAGTGTTACCTGTTTCAAAATATCAATCATGTCATTCATAGACATAACTTTCTTTTTCTCTTTTTCTTTAGGCATGAAGTCCATAGGGGAAAATGCTTTCCCTTTGCCACGATTGACATTTGCGATAACTGAACAAATAAGAGCCGAATTGAACAATTCGGCTCTTTGCTGTTCTCTGTGCCGATGGCACAACAAGTTATACTGTTTTAAAGTTAACCGCCAAAATTGTTCCGATGTTATGCGCAAATCAAAAATTGCGATTGACCATAATTCATCCCAATCCGGCGTTATTGCTTTTTTTCTTCTGTTTCTGCTTCTTCATTTGTTCCATAAGACTCGTCTAACAGACTTCTTAAAATCTCGCTAACCGAAACAAAATCTTTCATGGTTAACAATGAACCAACTTTGCTCAATTCTACTTTCTCACCAGCAGATACCATCGAAGCAAATAAAATTGCACGAACACCCGATGCCTTTTGAAGTTCTTTTCCCAAATCTGCAAATGCAGACTTGCCTGTTATGGATTCAAACTCTGTCATGGCGTTAAAGTCCCAAACCAATTTATATTCCCTGTCCAATATAATTGTGATTGGTTTTTTCATGTTATTTTAACCCCTTGTTATTAAATTGTGCCAATGCTAGGCTGACCAGTTACTTTGAATGTTGCGCTATAACTGATCGCACCATCGACAGGCGCTTCGCTCGAAAACGCTGTGCAAATTACGGTAGCTGTAAAGCGCGTAACGGATGGACTTGTTTGAAAGTCCACTGTAGCGGTTACGGTGGATGATGTATTGATTTGAGTTACAATTGTTGCCGCGCTCGCGGTGTTGTACATACCTTCGATTGTAATCTCTCCACCATCACGCAATCCTTGAATAAATTCGCGGTAACGCCCTGTGCTACCATGTGTTGTTACGTCAATGGTGTCAGCAGTCAAGTTTGGTGAAGAAATAGAAGTCACTTCAGAAATTGTTGTCGATCCCAATTTTAATACTGCGCCTTGTGCAAAAGTTGCCATTTTTAATTCCTCCTAGTTTTCAAATGTTGGATATAGGGATAAAGACGGAAAAATAAATATGTTTGGAAAAAGCCCAATTGATTCAACCGATTCTACTAGAATATTATAGCGCGATGTAATAATTCTTTTATCTTCATCGCGTTCGGTATCAGTTGTTTCTAGGTAACATTGTACCATATTATAGCCAGTTAGATTAAAGCGCTTTAAGTTTAAGAGTCGATCAACCTCCACAGCAATTTCTTTTGAAGGCTTGAAACCTAGTCGACCGGATTTCGTGTAGATATCTATTCGTGCCTGTACATCAAAACCCTTCGAACCTAGTTTATTAAATCTTCCCTCCGTCATTTGACCTATGACGACATAAGGGAATGCCTCGTTTGTTGGTGGCTCGTCATACAACCGCGAACCTATCTTTGTCATAAAAGTTGCATCGCCTGATAACGCGGTATATATTGCTTTTTGACATTCCCACATCGCAGACATTATGAATCACCGCCTTTTGCCTTCCGCTTTGCTTCCTCGCTGATACGTTCAATTTGATTTACCAGCGCTTGCGCCTCTCTGCGTAAAGCAACTCGACCATTCGCCGCCGCTTTGTCCATGTAACCTTGACCTGTTCCTTTTGGCAACTTGCTCCGACTGTTCACTCCACCGCCGCCCTCGCGGTTGATCTTCTTGGCGTATTCGACATTTGTACCAACAATAACTTCTAATTCTTTAAGTGGCTCGCGCAATGTTCCGTTATACGTTCCACCTTCGGAAGTATAAGCGAATGTTAACTGTGATTCCGGCAAAGGCAACGCTTTTGCATCGCCCTTGCTTCTGAATTTCGTATGAATTGATGCCCGAAGTCGTCCAGTATCAACAGGAACCTCTTTTTTTGCAAATGTTTCTACATCAACGAACGCCACTTCGAGGATCATTGCTTTCACTTTATCTTCCATTAAGCCGGATAAAATATGAAGTTGATCGCGCAACTTAAAATCGCCTTTAAGATCAACGCTAATCATGCGACTTCACCCCTCGCAATGACCTGCATCATACGCCCCGCGCTTGTCGGATCGCTAATGCTTTCAATCGTTAGCACCAAGCCATTGAACAAGAACCGATTTTTGTTCGTGAACGCTTCGGAACGCATGATAATGCGGTAGGTGTTAGCTTGTTGATCCTTACCATAACTAAATTCTTCGGCGGCTCGTTGAATCTGAACATTTGCCCAACGTGTGGCTGTCGTTGTCCAAGTTTCTTCAAAGCATCCACCACCTGCGGCAGTTGTTGTCAGTGTTTGAATTTGTATTCGTTGTCGAAGGTGTGTGAGCATTTAGAACACCGCCCTCGATACCATGTAAGGTGCTAGCAAACTTTTTAATTCAGCATTGTCTACTATGGTATTGTACGAAATCGAAAACCCACCTTCGCCGATTGTTGTGGCGAATTCTTCGCGGTTTTCGTAAAGATATGCAACTAGACGTAATGCGGCTTGTCTTATTGAAGGTGTCGCCGCTTCTGCTGTTGCTTCGGTATCATCAACGATTCCGGCATTAAATACAATGACATATCCGTCACCGTTTCTACCTTGCTTCCAGTATCCATCACGATGGATCAATTTGTTACCAATAATTCGATAATCACTAGCAGACAAAATTTCCCCAGTAGAATCAAAGGATTCGTAGTAGGTTATGCTTGTGATTGAATTGACTGGTTGGCGCAATAGTTCGATCTGTTCTATACCGCCTGTTTGCTTTTGAGTAACCGATCTTTTAACAATCAGCACGCCACCCAATTCGTTTTCAATCTGCTTTCGAACCGATTTAATGATTAAATTTATCAAATCATCATCGGTGTTAACGTCTACTTTTAAGTAATTTTTCGTTAATGTTAAATCCAAAATTTCATTTGTCGGTTCTGTTGCGTTAATCGTGATTGATTGATCCGGCGTTTTGCTTCTGTAGATTTGATCCGATTCCCACCGCCAAAACGTCATAAACTCACCTCCTAGATTGGCGTTTCATCTTCCTCATAAAACCGTAACTTAAATACTCCAGTTGTATCACCATCCGAAACAATGCGAATGATCTTGATTAGATAGTCTGTGTTCGGTAGCAAAATGATTTCCCATGAACCAAATGCAGATGATTCACCAGCAGATGAATTACCAATCCCAGTCGATCCTGACAAATAATATACTTTACGTTTTGTTCCGTCTGAATTCACCGTACTATTATTGTAAATTCGCATGGATGATACGTTGTTGCTGTCTTCATCAGAATTGAAAATGGTTTCTTGTGTCGGGCTTCCGTTTAACGCGACGGTTGGATTCGTGTACAAATACAGCTTCACTTCTGGTTTATTTGTCGTAATGACAATATCTTTTAAGTGAATTTCGTCCGCACCTGTGCGAATATGATAATACTTTGGAACCGTTGTTGATAGTGTAAACTCAATATCACAATCGAATCCGTAACCCTCATGAATTCTTGCGTGTTCATACTCGATTGTTTTTCGTGCGAATGATCTGGATTCAATGCTATTTCTTGTCATGATCTTTCGCCTACTTTCTCAGATGTGATTGCTTCGCCCTGTTATTGCTTGGCGCTATTGGCTTTTGTCTGTATAAATGTTCCGGTGGGCACGTTGTATCTAGATATATCTTGTACCCATGCACCGCCGCCCGAATACAAAAGGCGCGATCCTCCCACAAACTATGAGATACGTTATAAATCGGCGAATAGTTTACACCTGCGCGAATAACTTCCGACTTAATCAATATGCACGCCCCCGACATTCCCACTAAATGCAATCCCTTATTTCGAAATTGCTCATATTGCCGATCGTAAGTAAACGAATAAAAATCAAACATCCACGCGTTTGGCTGTTCATCTGCTTCCGGTGTCCATTGTGTCCAAAAAACTTCTGCAACGATTTCCTGTTTATGACTCAATAATGTTTGCAACGTCTGCGGCAGTAAAATCAAATCCGAATCGACTAGAAAAAAATAATCATACTTTTTTTCTAGTGTGTAACGTAATAAAGCGTTTTTCATCTTCGCTACGTCTTTCAAATTCTCGCCAGTCCAGTGGTGCGTTTCTTCATCTCGAATATATTCATTTTCGCTTTGAAATTCGATATACTGTGACGGTTTCAAAAATCGTTTCAACCTCGGCGAATTGTGCAGTATAAAGAAAAAATCAACCTGACACCCTTTGGTATCCAGTTGATTCAACGCTTTGAGATATTTATAAAATGTGAGGTGGTCTTGTCTGACTGGTGCGCCTATAAGAATACGCTTCATCATAGTCCGTCACCCTTGTCCTCTACATATAGCGTTCCTAATTCATGTTTGTGCTTATTGTAATACTCCCTAAAATCTTCTTCAAAAATCGGTACTTGTGCCAAATGCCCAAACTGCAAAGTAGTATCAACGTACATTTCGATTCCAACTTGCTTTAATTTATAACAAAAAGATAAATCCTCGCCCCATCCGTCTTTAGGGAAAAAGTATGGCTTCGAAACCTTCTCGAATACTTCACGCCGGATTAAACAACAAGCCATCCCAGCCCCATCAATCCGAAGCAATCCTTCACCATATTCGACAGGCGATTCCAAATAGCATTTTCCGTCCGGCTGTTCTTCGATTTTGCTATAAAAACAAGGCTGATATGGTTGAACGCGCTTAAACGCTTTCGCGGTTACAAATGGCAGTTTGTGGCGTTCCAAATAATAAATTGATAATGGATGAAAGACCATATCCGAATCAATAAACATTAACGCTTCACATTCCGATTTTAGAAACTGCTCTACGATGGATTCTCTTGCATCGTGCACTAGCGAATTTTGCGTCATGCAGAAGCTGTATTCATGGTGTCCGCGCTGATTCGCCATTTTGACGAATGATTCAAAAACGCGAAATTCAATAGGACGCGACATCGGAATTCCAATCATAATCTTTATTGGCTTTGGCTTTTCCGTTGATTGCTCTGTAACTTGATCTGTCATTTTCACACGCTCCTGATATTGTGTGTACCTGTAAAAAATCGGGGAAAAGCGGTACAGGCTCCGCCTTGTCGTCCGTCGACTATTCCCCGATACGCGCGAATCGCGCTTAAAAATTATCCTTGGTAACGGTCATTTCCTTGAACATTGATTGCACTGATCGAAGAAGCTGTGTCTACTTTGGTAACATAAACTCCAAGGTAGCGCTTGCCCTCTGTAATTTCTGTGTTCAACACATCTACAGTCGTAACATTTGTAGAAGCTGTTGCGACGGATACCGTTGTTGTGGACAACAAGGTAGCAACTGCTCCAGCCCATGTTGCGGCAGTGGACTCGTACACCTTAACTACCAATGTGCTCGCTGTTGTTGCTGTTCCATGAGATACAACCGCCGCGAAGCGTCCGAATTGGCTCATGTCAACAAGAGTGGAGGAAGAGATAGCCGCCGATACTTGCGGGTAAATCGCTTCTGAAATTGTTACTTGTTCGCTGATTTTTGCGTTTGGCATTTTTTTGACCTCCCTTTTATTATGTCAATGTTACGAATGGCGACAATGTAGAACCGCCAGCGCGTGGTGTGATTGCTGAATCAATCCATGGTTGACCTGCTACGCGTGAAACGAAACGCCATGATTTCTCATCCGTTTGGAATTTTACATGGATGGATTCGTCTACTGTCAATTGTTGACGATCGCCAATTAAATAGTAGGACATATCAGCAAGCAAGATATCACCGGAAGTTCCCAATGCCGGAAGCTTTTCAGTTACGATGACTGGGATTCCGTAAATGCTAGTTGGCAACGCGCCAGCAATTGAAGAATTAGAAGCAGGCAATAGGATGTAGTTGCTGTTTTCATCTTTCAATTTGTAGATTTCCGGCAATACGGATTGATTAATAACCCATACTTTATTTGCAAGCGAGCCATAAGAACGCGCTAACATTGCAACCAAATCAACCGTACCTACTTTGGATGCAGTTGTACGCGTTACAGCAATTTTCGCAGGTGCATTCAAAATACCAAGCGGCTTGCCTATACCGTTACCAGTCAAAAATGCTACATCTTCCTCAAACGCGATTGTTTGCGCGAATAGGTCTTGAAGCAATCCGCCCATCGAAACAATTGCATCGTTGTTCAATTCATCGGATGATTCTACATAACCAATCAGCTTATTCGCTTCCAAAGTCACTTGCTTGAATTTCGGTGCGCTTGCTGTTTTTGTTTCTGCTTCGCCTGTCCAGTAAGCCGCAACGCCACCAAAGATAGAACCTGCCGCATTACTCGCAACGTTTAACGCTGGCATTTTCAAAATGTTGCTGTTCATATTCAAAACTCGCGCGCCGCTTCCGCGGACAACCGAACGCTCCAAACGTACTTGCGCAACTTCATTCATAAACTGATCTGGAACCAAGAAACCGCCATCCACGCCAGTGGATTCGCCCAACGCTTTACGCGTCATTTCGCGCAACCCTGCATCACCCTTGCGCGCTTTCACCAAAAATTCGCCAAAAGTTTCTTTGCGCTCTGGTGCTGTGAACGCGGATTTTTTGGATTGCTCAGACAGTTCCGCTTTTGTTTTCTCAAGTTCCGTTTGGAATTTGGAGAAAAGCGCATCTGCGTCTGCATTGTCTTTCGCTTGATTGTTAAGGCGCTCCATCAGGCGATCCTCTAACGATTTCAATTCCATTTTCGAAGCGCCATTGCTTAATGCTTCGCCGATTGCTTGTTGAATCTCTTTGATTGCATCCATCGTTTTCACTCCCTCAAGTTGTGTTGTTTTTTGGTCTTGCCATGATCCGATACAAATGGCGTATCGCTGGTCATTCTCTGCATAATCCGCCATCATCGTCGAATCGCTCATGCACGAACCGATAAATTCCTGTTCGTTTTGTCCTGCTTTTGGTTTAGGAATTGGCATTTTTGAACCCTCGAATCATTTGCAGGATTGCTTGCACTTCTTGTTGTTCATCATCGCTTTTTTGAGTGGATTGTTCCGGCTCAAGTTGTGCGATTAATTCATTTAATTTTTGAATCGCGTTTTTGATTTCGCCAATATCAGCACTTTTCACTTCATACAGAAGTTCACTAAGCGATTTTGCAGAAGTGATCCGCGCCTTTTCATTTGCCGCAAAAGTCACTGGGCTAAACTCCCACAAACGCAACTCTTTCAGCATACGATTTTTTGATTTGTACTCGTCTTTGATTATATCATATCCAATCGACATTTCGTCGATCACACCATCACGCATTAACTCCATTGCTTTACGCCCTGTATCGGTCATGCTTATTTTAGCTTTAATATATAACCCTTTTGAATCTTGTTCCATAGCAATCGGCTTTCCGATAGGCTCGCTTGTGTCGTGTTGCCATAACACCTTCACGCGTCCGCTATTCTCTTTCAGTGTTTTCGTGAACGCGCCCTGCTCGATAATATCACCATAGCTGTCAACGTTTCCAAAGTAAGCCGCGTAACCTTCTATTGTGTTATCGCCAGCCGCTTTTAACTCAAATCGACTCGCTTTATATTGCATGATTTACACCTCCGTTTCTCTTTCCCTCACATAACCTACTGCACAACGACAATTGATCCTTTCGCGCGCTGACAATTCCCAATCTGCCGGATATTCACCTTGCGACTGTCCAACGCGGAATTTCGCTGTTAGCGCAATTGCTGGATGGCTAGACATTTCCGCGTGTGTATCTCGCGTGTCGCCATCCTGTGTTGGAATCCATATTTTCAGCAATCTTGCACCAAATTCGGATTCCGCTTGTTGTGCCCCTGATAGGCTTCCCTTGTTAGCGGCAGTCATTGTTTCTGTTCTTGCAATGGTTTCTGACCGATTCGGAATGATCTGATCTAAATACAATTGCCCGATTGCATAGGCAATCGTATCCGGTGTTTCTTCATCACCAATCGCCCATCCTGCATTAATGCCCATCATTATAATATTTTTAATCTCGGCGCGCGTGGTGTCATCAATCAGCACAACCGCATTTCCAACGTTCACCGTAATCCAATACAACAAATCATCCGTATAGGCTTCGAACGCTTTGTTGTGCATCTTCTCGCGTCGCAAATCGTTGTACTGCTGTTTGCCGAAATGGTCAATCACCGCACGATTCATAGCAATTAAAATATTTCGCAAATCTTTGCTTGTCGCTGTGACAACTTGGTCTGTAATTCGCTCCGCTTCGAATGCTGACGCGCCTTTTAATTGCTTCATCAGCTTTGCTTGTTGATTTTCGAAATAGCGCTTGATTTCTCGTTGTGTTTTTTGGATATAGCGCTCACGTTCGGCATCAATTCGCTTCCAATACATCTTCATTTCATCAGGCGACATATCGACCGATTTCTTTTGCTTGTCTTTCGCTTCTTGAATTACTGATTTCATGTGATCCAATCCACGCGAACCAACCATGTGCCATTTGACCTGTGCAATTACACCTGCTAAACGATGATCGCGATAGTGACGCGCTGACCACGCTTCACGCATCCGAATTATTTCGATATCGTTCGGTGTCAATTCATCAGCAGACTTTCCTTCGTCACGAACGCGGCGAATGACTCGGTAGGTGTCGTTGCCTTGAATGTTGCCGCCTTTTGCCCAAATATCAGGAAAATTATTTCGCAACTCCTCGGCATAGTCTAATGGAAACAATTCAAACTGACTGTTAGCAAGCGATACTGTTTTATCTTCTCCCGCTACCGGAAAATTTGTAGGTACTTTTTTTTTTGCAATTTCAATTTGAATCTCGGTAGCTTCTTCTTCCTCGTCACCATCTTCTAGTTCGATTTCTTCCGGCTCTTCCATTTCCTCCGGTTCAACCTCTTCCGGCTGTTGAATTGGCGCTGGCTGTTCGACTTCTTGAAGCGGCGCTGTAGCTGTTCCGACTGCTAACTCATTAAAATAGAGATTCCCCGAAACTGGATCGTCTTCATAGTCTAGCGCATAACGTCCTTCGTTTCGCTTAATCAATCCAGCTTTCCATAGTTCGCGGATTCGTGTTGCTTTTTTATCCTCGTTTTCTTTAAGCGCTCCAACGCCAGTTAAATCATATTTCAAAACGAGCGAATCCGAATATCTAGGTAGCAAATCAGATTGCAACTTGTCCAATATATGATCCAAATAGCGACTGATAACGGTATTTTCCCAAAAGGCTTTTTGCGCTTCACCGTAATTGCTATAGGTCTGACCTTCGGGATCACCGACAATTTGAGAAGGTACACCAAACGCGGCGCAAATCTCGGTGCGGTTTACCTTGCGCTGATTTAAGAAGTCCATATCCATAGCACTAAGACCGATTTGTTGATACGTTGCCTTGTCAGCGTTAAGGATCAAAGGAATACGCGCGTTTGATCCGCCAGCATAACGCTTGCGCCATTCTTCCCGAAGGGTTTCCTGTAACTCCGGCGATGGATTCTGAATCTGAAAGACACCTGCCGGAACACCTGCGTTTTGTAGCGTTGATTTATTCCAATCTACCGCTTCATTTTCGGTGTCAATCGTCCGGCTTAATGCTCGAATCGGACTTTGCCCCTGATAAACGTCTAACGGATCATTGAATTTACTCCACAGCACTTCTTCCGGCGTGTACAAAATTGGAGTATCAAGACGATACTCATAACCGCCGATAAATTCCGTACGGTGCGGAATTGGATACATATAATGTGGATATAACGGATACATCGCCATCGGTGCGTTCGGATTGCTATATTCGGCATAGAATTTTCCTTCAATCGCCAAATAAGTAGCCCAATAATCAATAAAGTCCTTTCCGCTCATGTGCGGATTCGCTTTACTGTTAAGCATGGTTAAAATGGGATGATCTGTAATTTCGATTAGCCGACCTCCACGCCCTTTACGATAAAGCAACCAAGGTACGGATGAAACAGCGCCACTAATAGCGCTGACACACGCATAAACCCATACCACTCTGTTGTAACCTTCAGTTATGAATTGCTTATCTTTTTGTGTGTTCCAAACTGGCTTATCAAAATTACCTTGCATCACATACCGCCATTTGTCTTTCTTTAGAAAGTCAAAAATGCCCACTCGCTCACCTCCGTTTCATTTATTTTAACTCTTATTATTATAGCGCAAAATTAGAACATGATGGCAGGTGTCTGCTTTGACTTCCAATACGCCAATCCAAGTGCTATGACTGTATCATCATGAAAGCCACTAGGTGCGTTGTATCGCACGTTTCCGGCTCGCGTCATCTCGTATTCGTATATCTGCAATTCATTAATCAATACATCAATCTGCGGAAATGTCAGCAAGCGTTGTTCAATTCCCACCGCCAAATGTTCTATGAGTTGTTGCTTTGACTGGCTCGACAAATGATAACCTTCCACGCTCACGCCACGCGCCCGAAGCTGTTCCATGACCGGATCTCCTGCACCTGTTGAATCCATCAGGACACTTGCCCTATACTTTTCCGCCATAGCTGACACCCTCGACAATTGCAACGAATAGTCGATCTGATTAAAACGATCAAAGGCGACAACGTGCCTATTCGAATCCATACAGACTAGCACCGAAAAATCTTGATGCTTGGCAATATCCCACCCGATATAATATTGCTTACCTTTGACTGGCTCTTGAAATTGACCTGTCACGCATTCGCGAATGTTTCGAAATACTCCGGCGCTATCTTCTAGGAATTGCGCTTCATACTCTTGCCGGAATACATCAGCAGGAAGGGAACGCCTTACCTCGTCTATCTCGCTTTGCGGAATAAGTGGATTCGTCCACGTTGGAAAAGAGAAACTTTTGTATTCCGTTTGCTCTGGATCGCAACCGCGACTATACAATTCATAGAACCAATTACGACCTTTTGGAGTTCCGACAATCAACGCGCGTCCATTTTTGTCTGATAAGGTAGGTCTTAAAGCCTGCTCCCATGCTTCACGTTGAATAGTCGCCGCTTCGTCTATGACTAAAAAGTTTACACCTTCGCCGCGCAACGCGTTGAAATTGTCGGCAGACTTAAATGAGATAGTCGAACCGTTCCGCAAAAGTATTCGCTTTTCACTTTTAAGATTCTCTACCATAAATCCCGAATCCATCAACGCGTTTTCTATCATCCGGTAAACAATCATAGCCTGTTGATAAGTTGGACTTACCCACCAGTTAACCGTCTTTTTATAGGCTATAGCGTGCTCAAGTAACTCGTTAGCGCTTGCCATCGTCTTGCCGAATCGGCGACCACAGCACGCAATCCGAAATCGTGAACGCTTGCTTATATCCGGCGTTTCATGAAACTGCTTCTGCCCACTATGCGGCGCGTACAATTCTATTTCTTTTAATCCCATTTTAATTTCACCACTACAGGCTTTTCATCATCACCGCTATGTTCGATCTTTTGTTTGTTTCCAAATTCATCATTGTATTTGCGCTCTAGATACCACGCACGCGCCTTCCAATCTTCTGAACGTTGGATATACTTGACCGCCTCTGCTTTTGCCTCCGCTTCAGCTTGCCTTAAAGCCTGCAGAAACTGCGAATAAATGGTATTTTTACTTTGCTCCATATCTTGAATTCCACGCTTTTTCCAATCGAAAAAAGTATGTTCACCTATCCCCGCTAACGTCGCCGCATCTTTATAAAAAGAACCATCACGAACATACTGTGCAATCTCTTTTATGACTTGCTCATTCAACTTTGTCGTTCGCATATCGCCACCTCATTCCATCCCTAGATAGCACAAAAACCAACCGCATTCGGCTGGCTTATGCTTACTTTTATTTTATCATCAATCACGAATATCCAGCATTAACGTTTGTTGTTCATCCAAATATTCCTCGATTTCGTACATATTTGAATCAAACAATTTTACCTGTCGTTCTCGCTGTTCGGGATCGTCATACCAAAAATCCATTGTATGCCCTGTGCTTTTCGACTTAATCCGTACACCGTACATCGTCACATGATCCACTTTTACACCTCCTGAATTGTCACCTGTACACCTTCCGTTTTTGCCTGTATCGCTATCGCCATTTCAATCTTCACTACATGATTCCAGTTATCATCCGGCAATATGCCATATTCAACCAATCCATCAATAATCATTTTTACTGTAGCCGCATAGTTGTCGATATCCCTTTTTCGGCGATCCTTAAAAATAAAAGTAAATTTTAATATACACTTATCCACAGGCTGAATCTTGTTCCATATACAAGCCAACTCGACAACGCTTGACCATTCCTTTTTAATCGCGTTTAGCTTGTGAAAATGTTCGTTTCTGTACTCGTTTAAACTATACAACTTTTGCCATATCTCGAACCGTTGCACTTTTTGCATATATCGTATTCGCCGCTCCAGTTCGAATTGTGACCTGTCCGAAATCCTCCAACGCTTTTAAGTCCGCATACACTGCGCGTCTCTCAACTTGATACTGTCCACTGTACATTATCTTTAATTCAAATATAACTTGCTTGACCGTCATTTCAACTTGCTTTCTGTTCAAAATGACCATGATAGAGAGTAGCCGCCGCCGAATATCACGATCAATCATTTTGCGTCTCATCGATCATAATTTCAAGTTCATTGATCGCCATTTGAATCCCATATTCTTTATCATGACTTTTCCAAATCAAATTTTCGATCATAAAATTAAGCCTGTTTTTTGCCTCTTGCAAAACTGCGATTTCTATTTCTGCTCTATTCATTCCGCATCCTCCTCGTCTATATCAATTACTAACTCTCCAGAAGTATAGTCATAGTTAATTTCTAAAACACACAATATATCAGTTATTACATCTTCCGCCTCCGAAATATAACAATCAGATTCTGCATAATCGTTGCAAATTTTTTCAATTTGTTTTGCTTGTTCATTTGTTATTTTCATTCCGCATCACTCATCCAATCATATATAATCCCATGAATTCGAAGCGCATCACGAATTCCTTTTCTATACCCTTCGA
>Ga0129333_10002445_pt1 | contig 17287 bp, 8 predicted proteins | sample CPB6_08_DNA_FD_94474 | JGI IMG/M metagenome (GOLD analysis project Ga0129333, IMG submission 94474) | Freshwater to marine salinity gradient microbial communities from Chesapeake Bay, USA - CPBay_Sum_0.6_0.8_DNA | ecosystem: Environmental > Aquatic > Marine > Coastal | place: USA: Chesapeake Bay...
GGATCTAGATTATTACGCCAATTGAACATAACAGGTCTAGCACCTAGTACAAAGTTTAAGCCTACATCTAAATTTTGTATATTTGTTTTTAGGTTTATATCCGATGGAGCAGTACTAGTTAAAAATTTACTGGCATCTGTATATACTGTTGAATTAGGACTTAATCCCGCAACAAATATTGATGGAGTTTGTAACCCAGTATTAGCACGCATAACCCCTTCGCACATCATATCACTGCCAGAATTAATATACCCACCAGCATAAAAATTACCGCCAATAGCTTCTGGACTAGACATACTACCTGTTGGGCCGGTTGGGCCGGTGGGTCCTGTTGGACCTGTTGGACCCGTGGGACCTGCTGCCCCTGCGGCACCTGCTGGGCCTGTTGGGCCGGTTGGTCCTGTAGCACCGGTAGTACCGGTAGCACCTGTTGGTCCTGGTGGTCCTGGTGGTCCTGCTACAGTACTTGCTGGTCCTGTTGGCCCTGGCGGGCCTGGTACAAAACTTGCTGGTCCTGGGGGTCCTGGGGGTCCTGCTGGTCCTTGTGCTCCTTGTGGTCCTTGTGCTCCTTGTGGTCCTTGTGCCCCTTGTGGTCCTGTAGGACCTGTAGGACCTGGCTGAGTACTTGCTGGTCCTGTTGCCCCTGGTGGACCTGGGGGCCCGGGTACAGTACTTGCTGGGCCTGTTGGACCGGTTGGTCCTGCTACAGTACTTGCTGGGCCTGTGGGACCTGTGGGACCTGTTGGGCCTGTGGGACCTGTTGGGCCTGTGGGACCTGCTGGGCCGGGAGTGCCAGCTATCGTTGCCCAAGAGAGTGTGCCGGTTGTGGTTGATACCAAAGATTGGCCACTGCTTGTTGGATATGCAGTAGGCAGAGTAAGCACTATGTCAGCATTACTATTATACGCTGGTTTTAATACAGTGCCATAACCAGTACCGGTCCATAGTCGTATACCACCATTTATATTAACATATATCCCATTAGTAATATCATTTGGCCTACCAATATTCATCCAGCCGTAATAATTGCTATTACCTGTTCTATAATAAGTATGAAAATATCCTGCACCTTGATTTCCCTCGATATTTTCCTGAAACGTCGATGGACTGTCTTGTGCAGTGGGGCCATAAAAATAATGCCGATAGTCGCCGTTTTGATTAGACTCCCCATCATAACTTTTACTTATATAAAGACTTATACTACTCTGTGAACCACTGCCATAAAATCCACTACTATATGTTAATAAATTTGGGCTACTGCTAGTATTTCGCCTAGTTATTAGCCACTGTCCTGCACTATGTGGGCTGCTATTATCGCTGCCAGTGGTTGAACTTACAAAACTAATTCCTTTATTGTAACCAGTAACCGAAGCTACAGGCATTAAAGTAATAAGACCAGAATTAAGAATTGTTTGCAACGAATTAGGGTCTATAGGACCTGCACCTAATGCAAACCCTCTACCAATACTAATAATTTTATTATCACTTTCGTCAAAAGCTTCTATTAAATTATCGTTATCCCAGTTTAATTCTATTCTTTGTTTATTTGTTTGCCCAGTAGGATTTTTTGTTCTAAACTTTGCAGCTTCTAGTGTACCTGCTGTAATACTGCCTAGATCAGCACTAATTGCCGACAAATTATTTACACTTAATTTATTGGAAGTAATAGTGCCAGTTTGTATAGTGGCACCATCTATGGAAGTATAGTTAAAACTACTAGTTCCATCGCTTAGTGTATTATTAGTAAAAGTTACTAGGCCAGTAAAATTAATTGCTTGTGCAGGACCTGTAAAAATAGGCGCACTACCTTCTACTACAGTATAGCTACTATACCAATATTTATTACTATTACCAGCAGTAAATGTTGGTGCACCAATTTGCCAATTAGTTGTTAAACCTGTAAAAGTGCCGTTAGTAAAGTCATAACTAGTAGCACCTGGGGTAGGCGGTGCCGTGCTTGCTGTAAGAGTATAATAAACTTGACCTGAAGCAGTTCGTAGCCCTGTTGGTCCAGGACCGCCCGGACTACCAGGACCACCAGGGCTACCAGGACCACCAGGGCTACCAGGACTACCAGCCGCTCCAGCAGTCTGCTTTGTAATAGTAAAACGCTTAGTAAGATTAGTAAATCCAGTTTTACTTGCTACAAAATCAATATAGCCAATGTTAGCGCTTAATCCTGTAACAGTTTGTGTTCTGCTAGTAGTTGCTTCACTAGTAGTAACATTTGTTTTTGTAACACTATAACTCCAATTTGTGCTATCATTTTCGCTGCCTACATACACATTCATAGTTGTTGTAGCACCAAAAAATGTTAGCACATTTCCATTACTATCTGCCGGTACGCCAATACTTGTAAGCGTTAATTCAGCTGTAGGAGTATTTACAATCTTATTAAAATTAACACTTTTAGTATATGCGGTACCTAAAAATGTTAAACTGGCTGTGGCTGTAATTACAGTATTAGCAGGAGCATCTGCTGCGGCAATAGTTAACACTTTAGTAGTAGCATTAACCGAATAAGTTATAGTATTGGGAGTAACCGTCCAAGTTAAATCTTCAATTCCGCGCAGTTGACCATTTAAACTAGGTGTTGCTATAAACGAAGTAGGATTAGCTACACCTGCGGCACTAAGTGTAATAGTGTTAGTATTAGTACTAATACTAACATAATTAGAACTAATTGCTTCTAATCTTACCGCAGTCTGATCCAATATCTTATTAGGCTCATTGATAATATCAGCCATTAAATTAACACTCCTACTTGAATTCGCCCATTTATCCAATCTCTAGATATATTTATAATTACACCCAATTTGCTATTCAGTAAATATCTTCTATTAGTTAAACTAATAGTATCACCTAGTTGTAGATCAAATAAATGCGGATAACCAACAAAAGTATAGATGTACCTTACAGTAGACCAAAACGAGCTTCTAGTATAGCTTTCATTCTCTGCCCCTGTTTTAGTTATAAGCAATGTTTCTTCTAGTACATCTTCAGAATTTAACTTATAAGCATTGGCAACATCGTAATTATTTGTTATTGCTAAAAAATACTGTTTGCTATAAATATCTTGAAGATTACTTGGTACCCCGGCAGCTAAACCACTTTCTTGAACTGTCCAGTTTCTACCATAACCTAACTTAGATGTAGGCTTTATTGGAGCTTTGTCGCCTATAAACAGTGAGTATTCTTCAATATCGCTGCTAGTTATATTTTGAACTGCGCTACTAGCAATCTCTAATTTTATTAATTTTAATAATCCTACATCACTGTCATTTTCTTGTGGACCTGCTGTTACAGTTAACTGTGCTCGTGCACTTTTTGCCAGCCTATTACAAACATCTAATACATTTGCTGTTTCTCTAATATACACTCCAATGGCTCTTGTATATTCTGAATTAACAACTGGAAAACTATTATCAAAATTAGTAAAATTTGTAGTATTTATATCTGTATTTTGTAACCTTGCACCACTAGGCCCATACTGTGTTAGTATATTTTTTATGGTTTCGCCAATCTTATTAGTATATGTACCACTAGGCTTGTGTCCTTGTACACTGCAAGTTATTTGGCCAAAAGGTGCTCTGGTTAGTGTAAATGTACCCGCTGTTAAATTTGCTGTAAAAAGTACAGGTATTCCATTATCCCTAACTTCTATAATACGCTCTATAGGTCCGTTATGTACCTGATAAGTAAGGGTGCCACTATTTAATAGCAGTGGAGTAACATTAAAACATTCTCCAAAAGTTAATGGTACTAATTCAACAGCATTGTTTTTTCCAGTAATTTGTACAGTTTGATCGCTTATAGGCGCATTTAGTTTTTGAAATACATCACTAATTACTAAATTTAAATTATTTCTGCCACTAGTGGCAATATCTGCTACATTACCTTTAAATAATAATTTAAAATCACTTTTCTTCCAGCTAGGATCACCAATATAAATAGCTACAGATCTATTTGTCCAAATATGTGAGAAAAAATATTGGTCTAACTCGCCATTGCTATTATCTAGTTCAATATCACCTATAGAAATAGATACGGAACCGTCTAGTGTTAGTGATTCACTAAAACTTATTCCTCCGGTTATTAACGGAGCATATGCAGTATTTGCAGGGGTATCTAATGGGTCTGTAACATATGCACCATTTGAAAAATAAAAAGTACTTTGGCTACCTTCTCCGCCTAAAAATACTGTTTCAACTTGACGTTTAGTAAGTATGCTTCTATCTATTAAGTTAGTCCAAAACGTTAAACCACCACTGTCTGGACTACGTAAAAAATAGGTATTGTATAATAACGTAACAAACCCTGTAGTAGTGCCTACATAGCTAGTACTTAAATTTTGATCGGCAACAGGGGTTACAGCTGTAGTAGCCGTAACTCCTGTAATATCTACCAAAATTCGTCTTATATGCTCTGGGCGTTTAAGCCAGGCTTTAAGTTGTGCCAATGTTGTCATATATTATTCTTCAAAATAACTTATTGTAGTACCATATCTAGTTACTAAACCAGCTGAATATTTCTTGGCAATTGTAGCTCTTTGTTGCGCTGCAAGTTGTTGCGCTGCAATTTGTTCTTGTACATCTAATGAGTCGCCTTCTCGTTGATCATCATCTGTTTTAGTAGATTGTTTTTCTATAGTTGTATTTAGTTTTACTAATTCGTCTTTTATTACTGTTGTTAAAGTAGTATCAGCTGCCGGTGCCTGTATATTTACTACAGGTTTTAGTGCTGCAGTTAATGCTTCTTGATCTTTTTTCAATTTATCAGCATAATTAATTCCTTCAGCACTACCACGTATAGCATTTTCTACTGCACTTAATGAAGTTAAGTTACCCATTAAACCTTTAGTCCAAAACTCTAATCCACTTTGTTCTGGTGCACGACCTAATAACTTAGTGTAGAGTTCTATAACATTGGTTTTAATTGTGCTTTCTTTAATTGCATCTATTGCACCTTGGGCTTCTTGCGTTCTGTAATTACTAAATGATTGATTAAACTCATCTTGTAGTTGTGCTAGTGTTTTACCACCAAATGTTAATGCATCTTTAATACTTTGTACACCAGTAGCAGTGTCTTGATTTGCCTGTAGCTGTTTTTCAGCAGTGCTAAGATCACCGCTAACTTTTGTAGTTACTGTATCTATATCTGACATTGCTTGATTAAATACTTTGGTATATTCCTCACCACTAGCATATACATCTCTAGTAGCAGATAATAGTGTTTGGGCATAACCAGAAAATTTATCTACAGCTGCTTGATCACCAGTTTTTGCTGCTTCTAGTAATTTATTATACTCTGTTTGTGCTGCAATTAATTTTTCTTGTGGTGTTAGTACAGACTCGGCACCTTGTAATAAGCTATTCTTTAAATCTACTAATCGTTGTTTAACAGTAGTTAAAGTACCAATCTGATTTTTTAAAGCATCTTGTACTGCATTAAATGAACTAACTACTGCATTCTTTAATAGATCTAATCTAGTAGCTTGTACCCATTTACCGATAACTAATATATTTTCTGCTGTTGCTTCGCCTGTTTTTTCTAATTCTTTAACATAATCTCTAGCTTTTGTATCAATGTCTGCTAGTGATTTATCTAGTGCAGTCATACCACTAGTTAAGCTAAAGATTTCTTTTTGTAAGTCTGCTACTATCTTTTGGCCTTCTGTTAGCTGTTCTCCAGAATCTATTACTTGTAAAAAACCTTCTTGTATATTTAACAGTGCATTAAACAGTGTTTGTCCACCAGTAGTAGTTAAATCTAAGCTTTGTACTAAACGCTTAAACTCTTCTTTAGTATCTACTGCTTCTATACCAAGACCAGGAAACTCTTTACTTAATCTAGCTATTTCTTTACCAACTGATTGAGTTATAGGCGCAAGGCGCTCTGCTTCAGTTAAAAAGTTTTCACGGAAAAACTGTGTTTTATCTATAAAATTATCTAAGCCATCCGTAGCACCTGCTAGTGCTTCTGTAACATTAAATAAATTTGTAAGATCTACAGCTAACCCTAGGTTACGTACTTGTTGTGCTATCTTTTCGTTAGTATCTGTTACGCGAATAACAGTTTCTAACATGCCTTCGCCAAAATTAGCAAACTGTTCAAAACTCTTAAACACAGCTAGTGCTGCATCATCCAGTATTGAGCTAATAACACTTTGTACTTCCTTGGCTAATTCTTCGCCTTTTAATCCTTTTAAACTTAGCTTAACGTCTGTAATCTGTACTGCACTAAGTGCCGCAGTTACTTGTTTTTCAGTCATTACGCCAGTTTTAGTAGCTAATTCAGTAAGCGTTTGTTGAGCACTACCAAATATACTAGAGAATAGCTGTGATACTTCATCAGTAACTTCTCGTGTATTTTGATCAATATAAGTTTTTGTGCTACCACCAATACCAAAGAAACCACTCTTTTTAACTATACGCTGTACTACTTCATAGAAGTCTAAGGCACCTTTGTTAGTGGCACTAGCTAAGTCTGCAAAGCTACCGCTAATTAATATACCTGCATCTTGTATATTTGTGGTGGTTGAACTGCCAAATAAACTACTAATACCTAAAAATCCACTGCTTGTTCTAGCACCTTCGGTGGTACCAAACATACTACCGGTACGTAATCCTTGAATACTATATAAACTTTTAGCAGTTTTATTTATTCCTTCATCAATAGATTGTAATGCTTTTAGTATTTTGTTATCGTAACTTAAACCATCTACACTAGTATTTTTAATAGTTTCTAGGCTTTTAGCAATGCTTTCACTCTTAGCTTCAGTATCGCCAAATACACCGCGGCGTACTTGTACTTGTTTACCACTGCTATCATAACCCATAGCAGTGCCTTGCACTTTTTGTTGTTGCTCTGCATTAGGTACAAAACCGCCACCACCTTTGCCACGACCAAATGCTCCTAAACCTATAGCGGCTATAATACCAGCTGCTACTACTGGACCATAAACTCCTAGTTGGCTAGTTATTTTAGAAAAGATTTCTGTAACGTATATGCCAGCACGTGCCATGAAACCACCAAGTGTTAAGCCAGTTTCAGTAGCTTCAGCAGTAGCCTTAGCAGCTACTTCAGTACCAAGATTACCAATTTTAGTTGCAAATTCAATGCCCATATTTACCATGCGTTGAATATGCTGAACTTTTTCTAGTGTTGCTAAAATTTTGTATGCTGCTGTATGCTCCTTGAACATAGCTTTAGTCATAGCTACTGATTTAGCATTTCCAGCTAATTCGTTATCTCTGGCTTTTTTCTTGGTTCTAGTTTCAGCATCAGTAGCATCTTGAGCTTTCTTTGATAGCTCAGCGCTTTCAAAACCCATCTGCTGTTGAAATAATATGGATTCAGCCTTAGCCTCTGCACTAGCTTTTTCTGCTCTTTTTATCGCTTCTTGATCTTTTAGTTGTTGCTGATTATTTGCAATTAGCGTTGTAGCTAAATCACCTAGTTTTTTACCAGCATTTCCAAAAGCTCCTTGTAAAGCATCAGCATATCTAGCCGCTTGATCAGTTTCATATGCTAATTCAGCTTGTTTAAGTGCCTGTTGGCGTTGAATCTCTAATATTTCTAGTCTTTTAGTTTTTTCTGTTTCTAGTGATTGTAGCTGGTTTTTATTTATTTGTTCTAGTCTAGCAAATTCTTCACGAACACGATCCGCTTTTTGTGCATCATTTAATTGACTTAATGCTGCTACACGTGCTTCTGCTTCTAGTCGTTTATTAGCTAAGTCTGCTTGTATATCACCTTGTTGTTTTCTAAAGTCAAGATTGGCTTTTTCTATATCTAGTTCGGCTGTTTTATTAACTATATATTGTTTATCTAAATCATATAATTCAGCAGCACTAGTAAATTGTGCGCGTCTAATCTCTAGTCCAGCTTCTAGTTTAACGTTTATTAAATCTCTATTAGATTTTTCAAGTTCAGCACCTTTGCGTATAGTTTCAATTTCTACTTGCAATTCTTCTGCACGCTTTCGCATAGCAGCAACTATATCCTCTTCTGCTTGACGCCGTTTAACTAAATCTTTTAAGCCTTCTGTGCCTAGGTCTGCATTTCCTTGTAAAAAGTTTAATTGGTCTCTATAATATTGCTGCTGTTCAGCATTTTGTGCTTTTCTATAACCAGTTTCAGCTTCACTAATTCTTCTATCTATATCAGCAATTTCTAGTTTTTGTGTTGCCTCTCTGCTAATGTTTTCTAGTTTGGCTTTCTCATTAATACTTTCTAATGTAGTTATACCTACTATTTGTCTGGTTATATCTATTTGTGAAAGCTTAGCTTGATTAATACTATTTGCAATATCTTTTAGCTCTTTTTGTTGAGCTAGTTCGGCAGCTCTAAATTCAATCCCACCCTTTACATCAATAGCAGTAAGTTTAGCTCTTTCTTCGCCTACTTTAGCTTGTGCCATGCCTAATCTTTGATCTCTAGCTACTTTACCGCGCTCAGCTGCTGCTACGATTTCATCAACATATTGTTGTCGATCTGCTGAAAGTCTGCCTTGTGATCTAGGGTCACTGCCCATAGCTGCTCGAATTTGATCTGCTGTACCGCCCTGCATAGCCATTCTTGTAGCCATTGCAGTATCTCTACCACGCTGTATTCTTTCTAAGTTAGCAGCGCGTTCTGCAGTATCCGGCTTTTGCATTTCAGTATTAATACTAACAGCAGCCGTAAGTTCTTGTATAGCACTTGTTAAAGTATCTTGCGAATTTAACATATCCAGTGCAATTTGCGCTTCACGTACTTTTATTGCTTGTTCTGCTTTTGCTATACGTGTCTGCTCTGCTACGGCTTGGGGTCCGCTAAGGCCTCCTGCATAGGCTGAGGCTATAGTATTTGCTGCGCGTATACTAGAGTTTTCTATTGCCATGCCAGTATATTTAGCGGCTTTTTGCAACGATTTATCTGCCTCTGTTGCAAATAATTGTGAGCCGTCTTTAAATACTGTTGCTAATTTTAAAGTATTGTCTTTATAATCTTCAGATAACTTAATACTTTTTTCTAAATTATCTCTTTCTGCTTTGAGATTGTCTATCTTTTTTTGGTTAAAAGGTTGCTCATCAGCAGGTCTAGCTCTAAACTGTGAGCCAGCTCCAGACTTAAATATTCTACCTTCTTCTGCAATGATTCGTTTATTCAAATCTGTCAAACTTCGTTTCATTACATCTATCTGGTTTTGATAAGCATCTAAACTTGCTTTTGCTTGTTTAAATGGTTCAGATATTGCAAACAAACCTTTGATAAAACTTTCGTCAAATTGTACTAATTTTTCAGGATTTTCTAATAATTCTTGAATAGCTTTTAATTGGTCGCCTACGGCCATTGTAGACACTTTAGACATATCAATTGCTAATCTAGCGTAATTATCTGCAAATTTTGCAAATGGGTCAGTTAAAGCTAATCCTTGTATAAACTCCTGAAAACTTTTATAAGTTTTGTCTAAATTATCTTTAAAATTACCTAGTACAGTAGATACGTCTTGAAATTGCTTTTTAAAATTTTCTGCTATTCCAGAGAGCCCCTGTTTGCCTAAGTAATCTAAATTTTTAATTTTTTCTTTTAGTGCTGCTTCATCATAAAGATTGTCTACACCTAAATATTCTTGTAATCTAGCCTGTAGTTCACCTTTTTTACTAAATTTATCCGCTACATCTAGGGCAGCATATAATTGCTTAGAAAGTGTATCAGCCAATTTGTCAGCTTGACCATATCCAAATAAGCCTTTAACATTATCCCAAAACTTATCCCAACCATTAGAAGCATCTTGCATTTTTTGAAATCTATTAATACTGATTTCCATACTATCACTTAGCTCACCAAATGCAGTAGCTAAAGCAATAGTACTTTTTATACTGTTACTACCTCTTTTCTCATATTCTTCTAATGTATTATTTACGGCTTTAACGCTAGAATTGCTATTATCTAATGCATCATTAAATCTTTGAGCTTCTTTTGCATTACCGCTAAGTACAGCATCAAGAGCAGAAAACGCTGTGATTGCTAATGTAATAGCTTGTATAATAGCACCTATTGCTCCAAGAGCACTGGTAATTATTGTTCCTATACCTGCAGCTAGTGCTCTCATACCAAGAGTAAATTTATTACCTACATTGCCGGCTTTACTAGCTTCATCCTGCATTAACCTAAAAGCATCTCCTATACCTAAAATGCTAGTATTGTATGCCATATTTGCTATAATTTGAGATCTTCTAGCCTGCACTGTTAAACTTTCTTCAGCGGCTAATAATCTTTGATATCTAGCTGTTTGCTCTAGTCGTTTTGTTTCTGCAGCAATACCATCTAACCTAGCTTTAGTATACGCGGTTTCAGCTTTAGTTGTTTTTTCTAAAGCTGTTACTGTTGCCATTTCTACTCCGGCAGTTTTAGCTTCTTCTTTTATTCTTTGTTTTTCAGGACGCTCTGTATATACACCTTTTTTCTCTAGTTTTTGCATTTCAGTATATGCAGTTCTAGCGGCATCAAGTCTAGCTCTAGCCGATTTCTTTACTTCGTCTATTTCTTGTTGAGAAATATCATGAATATCTTTTTTCAGTAAATCGTTGAGTTGTTTGCTGTAATTGGCTCCGCGACTCTTTAACTGATTTAAGGTTGCTTCTTTTCTTTCAAAAATACGTAGTTCGCTTTCAGCGTTAGCTTCCATTTGCTGAAGAACTTTTTTACTAGCTAAATCACCAAGAGCTTGTCCAGCTGCAAGTGTATCTGCCTTTTTCTGTTTTACTAAACTTTCCGCCTTTTGACGTTCTGCTTCTAGACTCTGCCTAAATTCTCCTAGGGCTGGTAGAGCGCGTTTAGTTAAAGTAGCTATTAATAGCAATAAGCCACCAGTTAATGCTGAGGGGCTTTTGCTTAATATTTCTGCAATTGGACCAAGCACTTTATTAAGTAGCTCTAGCCCATCTTGTGCTACATTTCTAAGACTGGCACTGAGCTTATCATATGGATTTGCAGCAATTTGATCACCAATAGCCGAAAACTTATCTTCACCTTCTTTTAAAACTGCATTAGCAAAAGCTTGACGACGCTCAAAGTCTGTTAAACCACTTACACTTTTACCTAATTGCAAGGCATAACTTTGAACAGCTGGCTCAATTTTAGTAAAAATACCTAGTTCGTCTAATAGTTCTGGTTCTAATTTAGTAATACCACGACTTAATCTGTTAATAGCATCAGGCATGCTAATGCCTAGGGCAAGACTAGCATTTTTAGCTACTTCGCCCATGCGTAGTATTTGTTGATTAGTCATGCCAGCACTACTGCTCATAGCAGTAGCACTCATAGCTTCACGTAAACTAATAGCACCATCACTTACTTGTGCTAGCTGTTTACTTAGTGTGCCAAGGGCGCGACCACTACTAGCTCCTAGTGCATCTAGGCCAGCTATCATATTAGTGGTATCCATTGCTCTGCTAAGAGCATTGAAGGCGGCTGTTAATGCAAATACGTTAGCAGCTACTGTTGCGTATAGACGTACTAAACCACCCAATCCGCGAGATTGTTCGGCAAAGTCTCTGCTGGCCGCACCTGTAACACCCGCAGTACCACGCATTTGACCATATTCTACGTTTTCTTTGGTAGTTTTAAGTGTAGCTTTTCTAGCCGCATCTGCTTGAGCGCGACTTAATGCTTCTGCTGCCTTAGCGGCACCTACTAATTCTTTATGCGTTCTACTAGCTTCATCTGCCGCTTCTGTTAAACCTTCAGATTGCAGTTTTAATCTAGCTGTAATTTCTTGATTGGCCATCTTTTCTCCTAGCCACGAACTATAACTAATTATGCTTAGCGCATAGAGTTTTATTTTAGTTTAATTATACCACAACGCCTAACAAATATCAATACCACATTTTTTGAGCAATAAAAAAGCCTTCCAGGCGTATTACTAGGAAGGCTTTTTGTCTCTTTCTTTTTGTTTTTGCTGAAATATTTTTTGACGAGCACCATCTATAAGTGATAATATTCTTAGGTATAGGACTCTGTCAGAATTATCCATTATTTGAAAAGACTCAAACAGCTGAAAAACTATTGTATAATCTTTTCCCATAAATGTAGCACTCATACCTTCCCAGCGATCAGGTAAAAAACCATACAATTCAAAACACTGCTGTACCTGTTCTGGTAGATCTTCAAATTCTACTGGTGTTTCGGCTAAATCTGGTTCGGTGCCAAGTGCTTCGCACATTTCATAGTAAGCATCTTTGGTCATGCCTACATCTTGATTTTGAAAATAATTATCTATATATTCAGTTACTTGCTGGTATTGCTCCTGGAAAAGTTTCCCAAATCTGTAACTTGTTCGCTAATAAATGCATCAAAATTTACTGAACTTTTCATTAAGTACAGTGCGTTTTCTTCACTGTATTCTAGCTCACTTTCAGGATCCTGATCACTTACATCTACAGGTGCAAGCTGCTCTAAATAGCGCATTTTTAAGCCAGTCCAACCTTTGATTGATCCTTTAACATATAGTTCTAGGAATAGATCGTCATTTAATTCTTCAACAGGTTGACGATTTTTAAAGGTAGTTTTGGTTGCTTTTTTGCGAATTGTTTGTAGGGTTTCACGACTTAAAAAGCTAACTTGAATATTAAATCCTGGCATACCTGGATATTCTACACTTACCTCTTTGCTAGGAACAAGCATGCTTTTTAATGACAACTGCTGAGACATATAGATAATTTTCCTCTAGGTTAGTGGTGGTGCCACATGGCACCACCAAATTTTATTGATTAACTTGTGGTATTTGCTGAGTAGTATTTAACTGTGATTTCGTTGGCTGTGTCGATTGCAAATGCGCTACTTGCTGAACCTTGAGCTGTAAAGTTAATAGCTGTACTAATAACTTGTTCAGTGTTAATTGTAGGAATTGTAAGTACGCAAGCGGGCATTAGTAGTTCTACACGAGTAGCACCAGTTCCGCCAATCTTTAACTCAACCTGAAATGCAGGGTTTACATCTGTTGCACTGTCTGTTAACATTTGTGATAATAGACCTGCACTGTTTGTATTGCCTGTACGTAGGTAACAGTTAATTGTACCACTAACAGCACGTGTACCTGTAAAGTAGGTAACTGGCTTGTTAACAACACCAAGGTTAGCTGGTGTTAAATATGTAACATTATTGCTTAGTGTAACGCTACCACCAGTTAGTGCTAGTGTATATGCTGTGCCAGTAGCACCAATACCCTTGGTAACTGCAACTGTACTCAACTTATTAGCTAAGAAAGGTGCTGTAGTGTTTTTGGCTTTAGACTGGTTTGTGCCAGCTGTAAAGAATGCACCACTAAATACAACTGGATCAGCTGTGTTTGCAGTAATTGCAACACTACGTAGTGTACTACCACGAGCTGTCCAAGCAATTGTAGCAATTGCATCTAGTCCAAAATCAATAGTTGCTTGATCCAACACGCAGTTATCAATAACATAACTAGTTGTGTCTAGTACAATGATAACACCAAAACGCTGCATTTGGTTTTTAGCACTGTTGGCTAGTGATAGTGTACTATATGGGGCAACGCCTGTGGCACCAACTGTTTTTGTCCAAGCAGCATTAGCACCACCAATTAGTTCTGCGCTACCATCAACATAACCTGCAGCAAATGCGTTCCATAGTACATCTTCTTCAGCATCAATAACGTCATTGTTATCAAACGCTGCTGAACTAGTAGCACCTTCATTGAAGTATGGGCGCATATATGTGCTAAATGTTAGCTCAACTGGATCTAGGCTAGTATTAAAACTGCGCTGACCACGAACTGGGCTTGTACCTGCTTCGTTAAGTGTTACTGTTTCGCTACCAGTATTCTGACTAAAACTTAGTCCGTCTAATACCTGAATTTCTTTAGTATTAGTAGCGTCGAATCCTGTAGTATTTACAATACCTGTGTTAGTATTAACATTGGTTGTAAAAAACATACGAGCGTTACGAATTAAATTAAAACTCATATCTCATTCCTTTTTGTTAGGTGCTACATTGCATCTACGAGATATTTATCTGTGGTCAGCAAACTAGCACGGTTGCTTACATGATCTGATAACGAACCTGTAAGTTTATCTCGCCAACCGCATATGGAGCTAGTAATCCCTCATCTGTAGTTATCGAGTCTATTAAAATTTCTGTGGTTTCATGTCCTGCGGCTGCATCATATACCAATTGACGATTTAGATCTATGCAAGTTTCTAAATCTTGTAGTAGTTGTTCTAGTTCTTCCTGCGCGCTATCTTCACTTTTACAGTATACTTTAACGCATACGTGTAGGTATCCCCAGGCAAAATCTGCTAGGTGATACTCACGGCGTTCAGTACCAGGAGTTAGGTACACACTAGGAAAATCGTTTACTTCGTCCCAAAATTTTAGTTTTGAGAAACTTAAGTTTTGTAGGTTGGTTATATAAGGTGATGTACCGTCTATAACCTTGAATTTTTCGGCTAGAGCCTTGACTATACTAGTTCTTTTACTCATGTTGCTACGGCCCTTAATCTTGCAGTAGTTAGCTTTGCTGCTATTTCTCTTATTGACTTGGTGATTAGCAGTTTAGGGTCTCTACTACGTGGAAATTGTTGTGCTCCGCCGGAACTAAATGTAGCATAAGGATTTTTCATATAACTATAAAATGTAGTTATCATTCCTTGTCTGCTAATACTAATTCTGTCTACGTTTACACTTTCTGCAAATCTTCCACTTCTAAGATTTAATACATCTCGTCTTGTGCCTGTGCCCATATTCTGCTTGACCACTTGTACCAAGTATTGATTTAATAGGGACTGTAGTTGTACAGGGCTGGGTTGCGACACATCTTCTTGAAATGATTTTATTGGTGTTAATTTTGCCGCTTTAACTTTAGCTTTTTTACCAATATTTTTAGATACTTTTGCAGTTATTTTACTATGTTGTTTAAGTTTAGCTTTACCTGTTTTTATTATATTAAGCAAACCTTCTACAATATCTTCACGTATTGTATTTGAACCTGGAATTGTGTCAATGCCTAGACTGGTAGCTATGTCATTTACTAGTTTATTAAAAATCTCTAGTTCTTTGCGCGAAAAAGTATTGTTCTTCTTTTCGGTATGTAAGGTAACTACAACGTATGCTTCACCTAATACGCTTCTAGCTTGTGCAATTGCTTCAGGAGTAGTATTCCTAAAGTCATAGCTTAAATTTGCCTGAATATCGTATAATTTATCTAGTGCTAATTTAGCACTAGTTGCCGCACCAGTATTTCCAAGTGTTGCTGCTACCCTAAGAACTTCTTGTATTTTTTCTTCTAGCGGGCTGGTTAGGTTAATATTATCTGGTGAAGGAATATGTCCTATGTCTACTTTAGACCTAGTTGTGACTTCGTAGTCACCGGTTGGTACGCCTTGTTTATTTAATCTGGCTCTATATCTTCGTGATTCGCCAAATCTAGTAGCTTTAAGTCTAGGATTAGCAGAAATATTGTTACTTACAAAATTTCTTATAGCATCAAAATTTTTACCAACAATAAAAAAATTGCCTGGGCTGTCTATTAACACAGGATAGGGTTTTGCAGATTTAGAGAAGTAGTCCTTTAATCGCTCATCTTCTAGTGTAACGTAGGTTCTTTTGGCGAGTGCCTTACGTACCACGTCTTGCAAAATTTCATATATTGCGTTATAGGCTTCTAGATCTCGCTTGGGTACAAAGTTGCCTCTATATACATTAACTTTTAATGCTTCGTATCCTAAGTCTAAGATAGTTATACGATCGTCTAATTCTGGTCTATAGTTTTTATATAGTGCATCAAACAGTTCAGGTGCTCTAGCCTGTATTCTGTCCTTTAATCCTGCGGCCATTATACATAATCCGCCATATACTGATCTAGTACGCGTTTAATATGTGCTGGAAAATTTGTAGTAGCTACATATTGTATTTGCGTTACATTTGGCGTTACATCACGGTTTACGTGCACTGCACTATTATTTTTTGAGTAGTATTCTACAAGATCAAGTACGGCTAGCTTAAGATCATCGGGTACGACCTCATAACCTGCTGTATAAGTTACACGATAACCACGTAGGTATTCTAAGAACCAGCCACCATTGCTAATAGCTCTAACTGTGTCACCATCAGGTACCCAGTCTGTAAATTTTACAAGTTTAGTATAAGTTTGACCATAGTCTACGCTTTTACTAACTTCTGCTACATTAACAACAGGTGTTTCTTTTAATATAAGTTTGTCAAATCCGCCATCAAAATATTCTGTTTTACTTTCATCATAGTAGTCAGTAAAATTTCTGCGGCAGTAGGTTTTTACTAACTGACTAACTTTAGGAATTAATAAGTCAATTTCTTGATCTTTATTTGTACTAGTAATTCCTAGATAGTTTTTATACTCCGTTCTAGTAATTAGGTCAGCCATAAATCCTCCTGTGTCTCTAAAGACTAGCACGCCAGGCTTTAGAGACAGGGCTCCAAAGAACCCTGCCTAAGTTTAATTAAACGTAACGAATTGTAACAACACCGCTGCCTTCATTGCTTGTTAAGCGGCTCATAGCGATACGCATACTAGCAACGATAACACGGCGCTGGTTGATGACTTCGTCATCTGTGTCAATACGCATTGCACGATGGTTACCAACAACAAAGTTACGTGGATTAACTAGAACAGCTAGTGCATCATTAGCGGCTGCACCAGTCATTTGAGCTGTAACAACTACTGGAGTTTGTGTGATTAAACCAACTTGACCAGTAATTAGTGTGTTACGTGACTCGCTAACTTTGTCTGTGCTTTGGAATGTGCTGTCATCTAATAGGTCATAGTAAGCGGCTTGGCTAACGAACATGATTAGCTCGCTGGGCTCTAGACCCCAAACACCTAGTGCACGACGTGCATCTAAAAACTTAGCAAATGTTAGTTTACCACCAACTGCAACTGTAGGACTTGCAGTAGCACTACCATCATAATATGCTAGACCGTTAATACCGGCCGCATATGTTGTAGCACCAACGTCATTACCTAGAAGCATAGACTTGTCTAATGTCTTAGCCATACGACGTGTGATTGCATCACGGATAATAGGTACTAGGGCGATAAGACCATCTTCCTCTTCTTCAAAGGCGATGTACTCTTTGGTAGCTAGCTTAGCGCTGCTGATTTCAATGTCCTTTAGCGCATGTGTACGAGCTGTACCACTGCTACTTGACCCACCAAAATCACTGTTTGCTACCCAGGTTGCATCTGCACCAGCATCTGGATTGATAGGCAGCTTCATAAAAGGCTGTGGCATAGCGATCTGAC
>Ga0129333_10002446_pt1 | contig 17287 bp, 14 predicted proteins | sample CPB6_08_DNA_FD_94474 | JGI IMG/M metagenome (GOLD analysis project Ga0129333, IMG submission 94474) | Freshwater to marine salinity gradient microbial communities from Chesapeake Bay, USA - CPBay_Sum_0.6_0.8_DNA | ecosystem: Environmental > Aquatic > Marine > Coastal | place: USA: Chesapeake...
TCGGGTGGCGAGGTGGGCGCCAAGGCAGCCAGCCTCACCATCATGGTGGGCGGAGAACAGGCAGTGTTTGACCGGGTCAAGCCCCTGTTTGACCTGATGGGCAAAAACATCAACCTGATTGGCGGCAACGGCGACGGCCAGACCACCAAGGTGGCCAACCAGATCATCGTGGCGCTGAACATTGCCGCGGTGAGCGAGGCGCTGGTGTTTGCCTCCAAGGCCGGGGCCGACCCCGCCAAGGTGCGCCAGGCGCTGATGGGCGGCTTTGCAGCATCGCGCATTCTGGAAGTGCACGGCGAGCGCATGATCAAGCGCACCTTCAACCCGGGCTTTCGCATCGCGCTGCACCAGAAAGACCTGAACCTGGCCCTGCAAGGTGCCAAGTCACTCAAGATGGCGCTGCCCCAAACCGCCAACGCCGCCCAGCTGATGCAGTCCTGCGCCGCCCTGGGCCACGACCAGGCCGACCACTCGGCCCTGGTGCGCGCGCTCGAAGCGCTGGCCCAACACCATGTGGCGCCTGACGCTTAAGGCACTTGAAGCCTGCGCCCAGCGCGCAGGGGCTGACACAGTAGAATTCAGCCTTCCGGAGGTGTGGCAGAGTGGTCGATTGCACCGGTCTTGAAAACCGGCAACGGGCAACCGTTCGTGAGTTCGAATCTCACCGCCTCCGCCAGGAATTTAAGTATTGCGTGCATGTGGGTGCGCTCTATCTTTATCTCCAAAAATACCCAAAATTTTCCGGTTGGATGAGTTAGCTGTTTGAGTAACTTGTGCATGTTGTACAAAGTTCTTTTCGACACTGAAAATAACTCACAAGCCCAGACAGAGGTTTGATAATAAAAATGGAGACTTTGTTAATACTATCAATCCTATCAATCCTATCTCGGCTCTATTACTTGCTATAGACCATATGCATTTTTTGAATAAATATTCGAATTTCGTTGCTCGATATTCAATATAAAGTCTACTTAACAACATCCTGCAGTTAACTAAAAAAGCAGACTTCCATGAGAAAATTTCCATTTATCAGATTCTTTTTTATTTTTCTATCTTTACTCTTTATTGGGGCAGCGCATGCTGAAGACTACCCAATAAAACCCATAAAAATAATTGTCCCATTTGCTCCTGGTGGATCAAATGATGTGGTTATGCGGCTCCTTGCCCCATCTTTAAGTGAAGAGCTGGGGCAAAGTGTGATTGTGGAAAACCGGCCTGGAGGCGGAGCAACCATTGGAATGGATCTTGTCGCCAAATCAAAACCAGATGGCTACACCCTAGGCGTTGCCAACACCTCCTTTGGCGCGAATCCTTTTGTAATGAGCAAGATGCCATTTGATACGCAAAAGGATTTCCTGCCTGTAAGCTTGGTTGGTAAGGTCCCACTTGTGGTAGTGGTTAACCCGTCATTTCCCATCAGGAATATTAAAGAACTTCTTGAATATGCTAAAAAAAATCCAGAAGCCATAAACTATGGATCTGCAGGAAATGCAAGCGCTCCTCATCTGGCTGGTGCATTATTTGAATTCATTACCAGCACCAAAATGACTCATATACCCTTTAAAAGTGGTGGTGAAGCTACTGCAGCACTTTTGGGCAATATTACCCAATTACAATTTGCGGCGGTGCCATCTGCCATTCAACAAATCAGGTCAAATCGTCTTATTCCTCTTGCAGTGACCACAATCGACAGGGATGAAAGTCTTCCAGATGTACCAACAATGGATCAATCAGGATTCAAGGAATACGATATGGCTGACTGGATTGGAATCATGGTGCCAGCGGGAACGCCAGAAGCTGTTATCAAAAAATTAAATGGTGCTTTTGTAAAAGCATTGGCAAAAAACCAGAACAGAATTAGCTTAACAAAAGCAGGTGCAAGACCTATTGGTAGTAGTCCGGAAGAATTGAGAAACTTCATTCAAAAGGAATTATCTACCTGGCAAAAAGTAGTCAAGGCCGCTAACATTAAAATCAATTAACATGAAAATAAAGAAATGATTCACCGAATTGGAATGTTGTTGCCGGCAACAAATATCGCCGTTGAGATAGAGCTTAACCGTGTCCTTCCTAAAAATTATCAATTATTCATCTCGCGAGTAAAGGTAAGTTCAGTAGATGAAATCGGATGGAAGGAACATGATGCGGATATGGATTATCAGACAGAATTGCTCGCAACAATCAGGCCTGAGTTAATCATCATGCTGCAAACTGCGGCAAGTTTTATTGGTCCTGAAGGCTATGATGCCGATATTGTCAAAAGGTTGCATGACATCTCAGGAGTTCCCGTAGTCACAACTGCCCACTCGATTGGAAGAATCCTAAAGGCAATTGGGGCGAAAAAAGTGGCAATGCTTTCCCCATACAACACGGATGTGGCGGCCAGCGCCAAGAAATATTATAAAAATATCCATCAAGTGGATATTGGACCTGTCGAATTTTTTAATATTACTGATGTTAAAAGAATTATTGAGCTTGGTCCAGAGTTGGCAGAGAGGGCAATCGAGCGGTTGGCGCAATCAAAACCTGATGCAATTATCTTGGCTGGAGGCGCCTATCAAATCATGGAGCACATTGGATATTGGGAAAAAAAGTACGGCTGCACAATTGTTTCTACCAATCAGGCCGCAATATGGGCCTCAGTTCAAGCGTGTAATGGAAATGAAAAAATAACCGGAAACGGAAAAATACTTGAACTGATGCCCAAAGGCTAGAGTTGAACCATTCTTATGGTTTTAGTACATCTGCTAAATGATTTCAAACTGTTCTGGCAATTGCGGACAAATCGCAAAACCCAAGACTTTAGGCGTCAAATTTTATTTGACAATACCTGTATCGAATAACGATGCTATTCGTTCTGGCTGCAATCCAAGTTCCGCGAGCAGAGCATGTGTGTCACCTCCATGTGAGGGAGCACCTTCGCCTTCTATCGTAGAAGGGCTCAGATTGGGATTGCGAAATCCTAGACCAGGAGTCAGTACGGTTTGCCCGTTCTTCGTGAAGCGGCTGGGTTGAAAGTTCAAAGCCTGGGGACTTGTGGCCTCATCCAAGAATTCGCCCAGGCGTCGCACGCGCGCAGCCGGTACGCCCGCCTTATTGAGGTGCTCTTCCATCTCGCTGGCAGATTGTTGGGCAAATGCATCTCGGAAGCATTGCTGCAGATAGGGCAGATTGCGAGGTACCACAAATCCACCTCCTGGTGCATTAAAAGCATCCAGGTCAAGTGAAGCTTCGTCTTCGCAGAGATGCTGCAGCCCTAGAACATGGGTTAATTTGCGAAATTGGGCTGGGGTATTTGCCGCCGTGGCAAGCCAGCCATCTCGGCAGCGATAGGTGTCTGCGGTGGGGCTTCCCGTATAGCCACGGTTGCCTACCCGCTGGGGCTCTACCCGATGGGTGAGGTAACTGGTTGCATGCGGATACATCAACATCAAAGAGGCTTGCATCAATGAGGTGTCAATGGTCTGACCCTGCGATGTTCGGCTGCGTTGGATCAATGCGCCCATGACAGACATGGCGCCAAGCATTCCAACAGCGACATCTATCACAGGGAATCCAACTTTTTGCGGTGGATCATCAGGGCTGCTGCCACTCATCATCATCATGCCAGTGAGAGCCTGGATCACATGGTCATAAGCACCGCGAGAGGCCCAGGCACCAACCTGGCCGTAGCCAGAGATGGAGCAGTAAACGATGTCGGGTCGCACCGCTCGGATGTCTGACTCACCCAAGCCGTAGCGAGCCACAACGCCTGGACGAAAATTTTCAATGAATACATCCGCCGTCGCGGCCAGTTTACGCACGAGTTCCGCACCCTCCGGCTGTCTGATGTCTACCGCAATTGAGCGCTTGCCAGCATTCAGGGCTATAAACCCATCCGGAACTTCACCTTCTTTGGATGGTTTGCTTGAGCGCATGACGTCACCGCCGAACGGAGATTCAATCTTGATGACTTCTGCGCCCATCTGAGCAAGATAAAAAGAGGCTAGGGGTCCAGCGATGACATGTGACATGTCAAGCACGCGTACGCCGTCCAACGGCAACCCGGATGAGTTGCTAAGTGGAGCGAAGTTCATGGTAAGGTTGCTTTCAGCTGGCGCTTATGCCGGTAAGTCGTACGATGTCAGCCCACTTTTTCTGCTCGCTTCTTACAAAGGAAGAAAAAGACTGAGGGCTATCGCTGGGCACAGCAAGATTGCCGGCATTTTCAAAAGCAGTTCGGATGGAAGGCAGTTTCAGCGCATTGACAGTGGCTTCGTAAAGCGCCGTGATGGCGTCCATTGGTGTCTTTGCAGGGGCCCAAATGCCAAACCAGGACTCCTGAACGGTCAGCTCGTTTTTCATGAGTTCGTTCAGTGTTGGCACGTCTGGTAGCTGATTGAGTCGGTTGCGACTGGTGACTGCGAGTGCTCGCAGCTTTCCGCCTTTTACCTGGGGCACACCCGTACCTGCAACTGGAAATGCAAACTGCGTATCACCACGTAAAAGGGAAGCGGCAATTTCCACGGATCCTTTTAGAGGTACATGAGTGGCACTGAGGTTGTTCAAGTTCAAGAAAGTCGCTCCGGCAAGGTGCGCAGAAGTGCCAATGCCGCCAGAGCCATAGTTCATGCTGCCCGAGGATTTACGCAAGGCAACAACCAGGTCGTCCATGCTGCGATACGGAGAATCTGCGCTGACAACCAGCACAGTCGGAGAAGCTGCCATATTACTGATGCAGACAAAGTCGTTGACAGGGTCGAACTTCAAGTTTGGTTGCAGACTTTTTTGGATCAGGTGGGTATTTGAGCCCATCAGCAGGGTGTATCCATCTGGTGCGGCAGCGGCAACAAATTGTGCTGCCAACACACCAGCAGCACCAACCTTGTTTTCGATGACTACTGATTGCTTAAGAGCCTCTCCCATTGACGGAGCAAATTGACGTAGTTGGACGTCAGGCCCCCCACCGGCGGCATAAGGCGAGATCACCTTCACAGGTCGAGTGGGAAAGGTGGACGAAGCTCGCGAAATCAATGGTGCGGCAATAAGTGCTGCACCTGAAATACATAAATGTCTACGAAGCATGCCGATGTCTCTCCGAGTGTTTTTGTTCTGGTTGTTGATGCCAACGCCTTGATAGCGTCAAATTATTTTAGAAATTCCAAAATTTTTGAATAAGTTGGCAAATCTAAAGGAAATCAATCGATACGTGCACCCGACATTTCCACTATGCGCTTCATTTTGACCATGTCATTGCGGATAAAAGGGGTGAACTCGGCGTGCCCCATGCTGACCACCTCAGTGCCGTCTGCCTGCACTTTGTCGCGGAACACCTTGTCCGCGAAGGCCTTTTGCAATTCAGCGTCTAGGCGTTGTACAACTTCACTGGGCGTTTTGGCTGGTGCGATCAGACCAAACCATGAACCATAGTCAAATCCAGCTACTGTATCGCCAATCGATGGCACCTCGGGCAGGGCATGGTTACGCTTGGTGCCTGTTACGCCCAACGCACGTAGGCGCCCGCTCTTGACCAGAGGAACGGCGGTGGACAAGGTAGGGAAACCACAAACCGCCGCTTTGCTGATGACGGAGGTGATTATTTCAGGCGCCCCTTTGTAAGGCACATGCACCACGTCCACATTCGCCAGGGTCTTGAACAATTCGGCTGCAAGGTGTGCACCACTCCCGTTGCCACCCGATGCATAGTTGTACTTGCCTGGCCCTTCCTTGAAAAGCCGAATCAGGTCAGCCACATTTTTGATGGGTGAATCTGCTGCCACCACCAAAAGGTGGGGCATCGTTACGCACAGGTTGATTCCAACAAAATCCGCGACTGGCTCGTAGTTCACTTTTCGATAGAGCGACGGATTGGTTGTCATGGCTGAAGTGCCCAAGCCAATGGTGTAGCCATCAGCCGATGCCTTAGCAATGGCTTCATTGCCGATATTGCTGCCTGCGCCTGGTCGGTTTTCGATCACCAGCGATTGCCCCAGTGCACTGCTCAGGCGCTCACTGATAGAACGCGCGAGCACGTCAGGAGCGCTACCCGGAATATAGGGCACGACAAAGCGGATCGGCTTGTTAGGCCAAGCTTGAGCATTCACCAGTTTTGGGCTCAGCGCTAGTGCGCCGCAAGCGGCAACGAATTGTCTGCGATGCATGTTGTCCCCTCTTTTTCAAAGAATTTAATGTTGCTTGAAGTATACAATTTGAACGTATTTTCACCTTACATAGAGCGCTAGTCGCGCTCTCAATTTGCACCAAGTGCAGCGCCGAATGAAACCCCAAAATCTCCTAATCATCTTCTCTGACGAGCACAACCCGAAGGTTCTTGGTGCCGGCGGACACCCTTTCATCTCGACCCCCAATCTAGATGCTTTAGCTGCCAGTGGCACGCGGTTCACACAGGGTACGACCCCTTGTCCGATCTGTGTGCCCGCGCGCGCTTCTCTTGCCACAGGGCGTTACGTCAATGAGATAGGTTATTGGGACAACGCCGACGCGTATGAGGGGCGCGTACCGAGCTGGCATCACCTGTTGCGCGATCAAGGCCATCGTGTGGTGTCCATTGGCAAGCTCCACTTTAGAGGACACCCAGGTGATGACCATGGTTTCTCGGAAGAAATTATCCCGATGCACATTGTGGATGGCTTGGGCGATCTGATTTCCCTTCGCCGCGGCCCTGACGCGCCAGTGCGTGGTGGAGCAAAAAAAATGATTGGCCAGGCTGGCCCTGGCGAATCAGACTACACCCGTTATGACCGAAATATCGCTGCGCAGGCGCAGATCTGGCTGCGCGAGGAGGCCCCCAAGTACCAAGACAAACCGTGGGTGCTGTTCGTTTCGATGGTGGCACCTCATTTTCCACTGACCGCACCCCCAGAACATTTTTACCGTTATGCCAATAGGCAACTGCCAATGCCCAAACAGTACGCCAAAGCAGAGCGGCCACAGCATCCGCACCTGGCAGATTACAGCTCAACCATGAACTACGATAGTCACATGAAATGTGAGGCGGATGTGCGCCGCGCATTGGCCGGCTACTTTGGTCTAGTCAGTTTCATGGACGAACAAGTTGGCAAAGTGATGGCTGCCCTCAAGGAAACCGGTCTGATTGAAAATACACGTGTGCTCTACACCACCGACCATGGTGACAACAATGGGGCGCGTGGCCTGTGGGGCAAAAGCACCATGTATGAAGAAAGTGTTGGCGTGCCAATGATCCTTGCGGGTAGCGATGTGCCTGCCGGAAAAGTGGTGACCACGCCTACCAATCTGGTAGATGTTTTCGCTACTGCACTCGATGCAGTAGGTGCTGCACCAGCACCATCCTCTGGCCTGTCCTTGTTTGACATTGCCAATGCACCCGATCAAGACCGAATCGTGCTGTCCGAATACCACGCGGCTGGTTCGCATGAAGCGATATTCATGTTGCAGGATGCGCGCTACAAGTATGTTCGCTGCATTTCCTACCCGACTCAATTGTTTGATCGCCTCAATGACCCCGAGGAGTTGCGCGATGTGGCCGCTGACCCCGCTTACGCGCCGGTGATCAAGCGCATGGAAGAAGCATTGCGCACAAGACTCGACCCTGCAGAAGTTGACTTGCGCGCCAAGCAGCGTCAGGCAGAGGTGCTCGCCGCAGCTGGCGGCTGGGACTTTGCCTGGAAGCGCGGTGATTTGCCTTTCTCTCCACCTCCAGGTGTTGCGGCCAGCTGGAGTTGAAAATTTACATAGACAGATCGCGTCTGCTGGATTTGTCAGACAACTCGCATTCCTTGCAGTACCTTAACCAGCGCACTCAGGCTTTTCAGGGCTTGATCACCATTAGATTTTCGGCATGTGAGACACAATGGAGTGCCGTTTATTACCGGCTAATCGAGTAAAACTGAGGCGCTTGGCTAGTACGACCATTGAATCGACCCGGGAAGTGAGGATGCTCCAACTTTTCAGAAAGCGGGATCAGTAGCAAGACCATGAAATCCATCCAACTCGACGCCCTGCGCATGGCTTATCTGGAAGACGGCGAAGGCCCCTTGGTGGTAATGTTGCACGGGTTCCCGGACCGGCCGGAAACCTGGAGCCATCAGGTGCCGGCGCTGGTGGCGCAGGGCTACCGGGTGGTGAGGCCGTATCTCAGGGGCTATCCGCCCACGCAAATTCCGCAGGACGGGTATTACGACAAGGCCACGCTGGTCAGCGACATCGCGCAGTTCATCCAGGCCATCAGCCCCGGCCAGCCTTGCTATTTGGTGGGGCAAGACTGGGGCGCCATCATAGGCTATGCCTTGCTGGCCGCACACCCCGAATTGGTGCGGCGTGCGGTGCTGATGGCGGTGCCGCACCCGGGTGAGGTAGCCAAAAGCATTCTGAACCCCCGCCATGTACACCGCTCATTTCACTGGTGGTTTTTTCAGCTGCCCAATCTGCCCGAGCAGGCCTTGGCCAAAGACAATATGCACTTCATCGATTACCTGTGGCAATACTGGACGGTGGAGGGCTTTGAAGACCAGGCGCACATCCAGTCGGTGAAAGAGCTGTTGGCGCAGCCCGGTGCATTGACTGCTACCCTGGCCTATTACCGCGCCATGTTTGATGCCAGCAAGGCTGCCCCGGCACTGGCTGGCTTGCGCGCCCTGATGGACAGGCAGATTGCCGTGCCCACGCTGGCCTTGTGCGGCGCCCAAGACATGCGCGCCGAGCTGATGCACGACCAGGCTTCTTATTTCACCGGGACCTATGTGTTTCAACTGATCGACAACGCCGGTCACTTCCTGCACCGCGAGCAACCCGAGCCGGTGACACAGGCCATTGTGAAATGGCTGGGGCAAGAGTCAGGCCGTCAGATTTAAGACTTTAAAGACAGCGGGCTCAGGGAAGGCTGCAGGTCAGCCCATTTCTGGCAATTCTGCGTTGCTTGGTGCGGTACGGCGCAAAATTTGTAATAGTTTTTGGGCTACCGGCGTCAGGGGCTGATTGGCACGCACAATCATTGACACATCCAAGCGAGTCGTCAGTTCGCGGATCGGCAACATCATCAAGCGCCGGTTTGCGATAAGGCTGCGTATGAGCCGCTCAGGCAAAAGCGTCAGGGCGTCAGAACCTTCCAGCAATGTCAGGGTGGCGATGAAAGACTGCGAGATGATGCTCGGTACCGGTGGCAACAGCTGGTGCTCCTTGAAGACCGGGGCGTACATCGAGCCCGGCCCTTCTTCGGGGCCGTGCAATAGCCAGTCGCAATCGAGCAGCTCGGCCAATGATTCGGCGCCAGCCTTAGGGTGACCCACCCTGCCCGTGACCACCAGCCGGTTGTAGTAGAGCCTTTCAACCAGGAACTCGGGCTGCATACTTTTTTTGATCTGCGGTTGCGCACCAAGGGCAATATCGGCCAGTCCCTCGCGCAACATTTGCAAGGTGTCCGGGAACACCGCCTCACGAATGCGCAGCTGCACATGGGGATACTCCTGCCGAAAGCGCGCTAGCGCCTTAGGCAACAAGATCACTGCCGGGTTGGGAGAAACCGCCAAGTTAATGCTGCCCTGCAACGCCCCGCGCATTTGCTCAATCTGCTCGCGCAGCCGGTCTACTTCCTGGGCGATGCCCCGCCCGCGCGTGACCATGGCCTGGCCAAATGAAGTCAGGTTGACCCCGCGTGATGTGCGGTGCACCAATGACACGCTGAGTTCATCCTCCAAACTCTGCAGCGATTTGCTCAGGGCGGGCTGGGTGACGCCCACCCGGGCGGCGGCTGCACGGATGCTTCCAGTTTCGGCGATGGCTACCAGGGCCTGGATCTGATTCAGCTTCAAAAGAGTCACCTCAGATATAAATTTTGGTTATCGCTGAAAACAAGAATTTTCTTGACCATGGTCGGGGGCAATTTTACGCTCCGGGTCATGGAGACGCAAAAATTAACAGTTATGGCACGGCGTGAAGTCGCCAAGGACATTGTCGAATGGACCTTGGCCGATTCCAACGGCAGGTTATTGCCTGGCCACCAGGCGGGGGCGCACATCGACGTCTTCATCGCTCCCCAGCTCGCCCGCGCCTACTCGCTGACCCAGCCCAGTGGCGGCCAACCTACTCCCCACTATGTGGTGGCGGTTGCCTTGGCGGCACAAAGCCGTGGCGGCTCGGCCCACCTGCACCAGCATTTGCAACTGGGTAACACCCTGGAAGTGGGTCTGCCCCGTAATCTTTTCGCTATGGTCGACAGCACAGCTCCGATATTGTTGATTGCTGGCGGTATCGGCGTGACACCCTTGCTGGCCATGGCCCGCGAGCGGCAGGCGCAGGGTCGTCATTGGCAGCTGGTACTGGCAGCCCGCTCGCGCGCCCACGCTGCCTATGTGGACGAGCTGCAGGCCATGTCGGGTCAGTTGCAAACCCATTTTGACGATGAGCACGGCGGCCAGCCCCTCAATGTTTCGGCCTTGTTCAATAGCCTGGATCGCGCCACCCATGTTTATTGCTGCGGCCCGCAGCCGCTGATGGACAAGGTGCGAGAGGTGGCCTTATCTTTCGGGCACCCGGCCGATCACCTGCACTTTGAGTCGTTTGGCGGCACCCAGAACGCCCCGGTGGATGGCGACCACGCGTTCGCTCTGAAGCTCGACCGTTCGGGCCAGGAGATCGAAGTGCCGGTAGGCGTCAGCATCTTGGATGCGCTAGAGCTAGCGGGTGTGATCGTTCCCTCGGTGTGCCGCGAGGGTAACTGTGGCTCGTGCGAGTGCATGGTGTTGGACGGCGAGGTGGACCATCGTGACCAGATCCTTAGCGAGCAAGAGCGACAGGCCAACAAGAGCATGATGATTTGCGTTTCGCGCGCCAAGGGCGAGCGACTGGTGATAGACCTGTAGGGCAGGGCGGACGAAAGGGTCAAAGCGATGAAGTCTCATTTCGAACACATGCTGGATCTGAAATGGGGCGACCTCGACCGCCGCATTTTTTCTGACCCGCAGATTTTTGAGCTGGAGCTCGAGCGAATCTTCGCTCGCTGCTGGCTCTTGCTGGGGCATGAGTCCATGCTGCCCAAGCCCAATGATTTCTTCACCACCTACATGGGGCGCGACCCGGTCATCGTGACGCGCAAGGCCGATGGCAGCATTGGTTGTTACCTGAATATGTGTCGTCACCGGGGCAACCGGGTGTGCCGCGCCGATGCCGGCAATGCCCGCGCCTTCAGTTGCCCGTTTCATGGCTGGACTTTCAGCAACGACGGGCGCCTGACTAACGTGCCCGGCTACAAGGAAATCTACCTCGAGAAATTGGATCTCGAGGCACACAGCCTGGTGCCAGTGGCCAAGATCGACAGCTACAAGGGCTTGCTGTTTGCCACCTTCGACCAGCACGCACCACCCTTGCTCGAATTTTTGGGTGACATGGCCTGGTACCTCGACATGATTCTCGACCGCCGTGAAGGCGGGGTAGAGTTTCTGCCCGGCACCCACAAGTGGTTGGTGCACACCAACTGGAAGTTCCCGGTCGACAATTTCATTGGTGACAGCTACCACGGCCCGGTCAGTCACAAATCAGCCTGGGTCTCGGGCTTTGAGGGCATGCCCCGGCGCAAGAGCGGTTATGGCTACGAGGGCTTCCAGGTCAACCCGGGCGGTGGTCATGGCTTTGGTGTGCGCTGGGCGGAAAACCGCGAGCAGGTTTTCGAGATGTCGCTGCCTGAATTTCTCGACTACGAAAAAAGCCGCCTGGAAGAATCCATCCAGCGCCTGGGGGACCTGCGCGGCATGCACTTCTCGCCCATGCATGCCTCGATCTTCCCCAATGTCTCGCTACTGTGGCAGGGCGGCGCCATTCGCGTCTGGCACCCCAAGGGCCCCAAGCTGACCGAAGCCTGGGGTTGGTGCTTTGTCGACAAAGCCGCCCCCGAAGCCTACAAGCGTGAGAAAGCGCTTCATATGGTGCAGCGCCATGGCACCAGCGGCACCTGGGAAGCCGACGATGTTGACAACTGGGTGCAGTGCCATTCATCCAGCGAGGGCTATGTGGCGCGCCGCTACCCGCAAAACCTCGAAATGGGGTTGGGCGATGAAATCGAAGACCCGCATGCCATCCACCCCGATATCCGGGGTCGTCTGGGCAAGTTCCAGTCCGAGATCAACCAGCGCGGCTTTTACCAGCGTTGGGCCGAGCTGATGGATGACACCAGCGTACCTGCGGTACCCGACATGTCGCGCCGCGCTTGCCAGAAGGAGGGTGCATGAACGCGCACGCCGTGGCAGACATGGCTCTGTGGTTTCGGGTGCAGGCCTTTCTCGCGCTCGAGGCGCGCCTGCAAGATGATCACCACCTGACCGACTGGTTGGCTCTGTTCAGCGACGATCTGCGCTATTGGATGCCGGTAGTAACCAACCGCATCGGCCGCGACCTGGGCAAGGAAATCAGCGCCTTTGGCGAAGTGGCGCATTTCGATGACGACAAGACCAGTCTGACCAATCGCGTCAAGCGTTTGCAAACCGGCATGGCCTGGGCCGAAACGCCGCCCTCGCGCACCCGCCACCTGATCAGCAATGTGGAAATCCTCAAAGTGGAAGAAGATGGTCGTCTTGAAGTGCGCAGTACCTTTTTGATTTACCGCTCGCACCTTGAATACGAGTTCGAGACCTTCAGCGGTTTTCGGCATGACTACCTGCGGCCCCATCAGGACGAGTGGCAAATTTATCGGCGCGACATCATCCTCGATCAGTCGGTGGTAACGCAAAAAAACCTGGGTATTTTCTTCTGATATGGGTGCTTCCTCGCTGTCACGACTGAGCCAGGCCAAGCTGCAAGGGCGAGTGGCGGTGGTGACTGGTGCAGCCATGGGGATTGGCAGCGCCATAGCGCGTGAACTGGCCGGCCTGGGGGCACAGGTGTTGATCGCCGACCGCAGCCAGCAGGGGGCCGAGCAGATGGCCCACTCCCTGGTCGAGGCGGGTGCCGAGGCGCGCGGCTTGGCCTGCGACGTGAGCGACCCCGCGCAAGTGGAGCGGGCGGCGCAATACGCCTGTCAGACCTGGAGTGGCATTGATGTGCTGGTGAATTGCGCCGGTGTGGCGTCGGCACCAGGCCAGCCATACACCCGATGCACGCCAGATGAGTGGCGCCGCACCGTCGACACCAACCTGATGGGGGCGGTGCATTGGTGCGCTGCCGCGCGCGAACCCCTGCTGGCCTCCAAGTCTGGGCGCATCATCAATATATCTTCCATCACCGGCGTCATCTCGGCCCCATATATGCCGGCCTACAGCGTCTCGAAAGCGGCGCTGATATCTCTGAGCAAGGTTTTGGCGCGCGACCTGGCCACTGCGCTGGTCACCGTCAACGCCGTCTGCCCGGGCTACATCCGCACGCCGATGTGGGGCGAATTGGAGCAACGCGGCGCATCGCCTGATACAGAGGGCGACGTGTTCGACCAGCGGGTGCGCTTGCTCGTGCCCATGCAAAAACCGCAGAATGTTGAAGACGTTGCCGCCTGTGTAGGCTTTTTGGCGACCGACCTGGCCTGCCACATCACCGGTCAGGTGATTGGGGTGGATGGCGGGGCCACGATTTGAATCCATGCCAATCATGAAAAAAGTCAAGAACATCCTCTTCATCATGTGTGACCAGCTGCGTGCCGACTATCTGTCGTGCTATGGCCACCGCACCCTGCAGACCCCAAACATCGACGAGATTGCCCGGCGCGGCGTGCGCTTTGACCGCGCCTACTGCCAGTCACCCAATTGCGGCCCGTCGCGTGCCTCCTTTTACTCAGGGCGTTATGTGTTTTCACACGGCGCGACCTGGAACTTCATCCCCCTGCCGCTGGGCGAACAAACCCTGGGCGACCATATGCGCCACAGCGGTATGCGGGTGGCAGTGGTGGGCAAGACCCACATGTACGCGGACCGTGATGGCCTGTCGCGCTATGCCCTGGCGCCCGATGGGCCCGAAAGCCGGCTTGCCGCCGAAGCCGGTTTTGAGCCCTACGAGCGTGACGATGGCATCCACCCCGACGCCATGGTCAACCCCAAGCTGGCTTACAACGAATACCTGCGTCGTCACGGAATGACTGGTGACAACCCCTGGCACACCTGGGCCAATGCCGGCGAGGACGCGCAGGGCCAGATTGCCAGCGGCTGGTACTACCGCAACGCTCACCTGCCCACCCGGGCGCCCGATGAGCACAGCGAGACCGCCTACATGACCAACCGCGCCATGGACTTCATGGCCGAGCAGGGTGACCGTCCCTGGCTTTTGCATCTGTCGTACATCAAGCCGCACTGGCCCTACATTGTGCAGGCCCCCTACCACAACATGTATGGCCGCGAGGACATCCAGGCCCCGATCCGTGCCGAGCACGAGCGTCATGATGACCACCCGGTGTACGCGGGTTACCGTCGCCACCCCGAGGGTGTTGCTTTCTCGCGCGATGCCGACCGCCTCAACGTGATTCCCACCTACATGGGCCTGATCAAGCAGGTTGACGACCACTTGGGTCGTCTGTTTGCCTTCATGAAAGCGCGGGGCTTGTGGGAAGACACCATGATTGTCTTGACCGCTGACCACAGCGATTACCTGGGCGATCACTGGCTCGGCGAAAAAGAGTTCATGTACGAGCAGGGGGTACGCATCCCGATGATCGTGGCCGACCCCTCGGCACCGCAAACCCACGGCACCAGCAGTCAGGCCCTGGTCGAAGCCATCGATCTGGTACCCACCTTCCTCGAAACCGTTGGCCAGGAATTGCCCAGGCACTGGCTGGAAGGACGCTCCTTGCGCCCCTTGCTGGAAGGCCGTGCCGCCACAGTGCGCGAAGCAGCGTTTTCGGAACTCGATTACGCCATTTACGGTGCTGCCCGCGAGTTGGGCTTGAAACCACACCAGGCCCGCATGGTGATGGCCCGCAGCGACCGCTACAAGTACATCCATTACGATGGCCTCCCGCCCCAGCTATTTGACATGCAGGAAGATCCGCTGGAGCTGCGCGATCTGGGCCGCAACTCCGAGTACGCTCAGGTGCGCGACGAACACTTGGGCCTGGTGTTTGACTGGATGCGCCAAAGGCGCAATCGGGTCACCATCTCGGACGCTGACATCATGAAGCGTGCGAGCCCCGCATCTGCTGGTGGCGTGATCATTGGAGAGTGGTGAAGGAAATTCAATGAGCCAAGCTATCCTGCCTGACAAATTTTTCCTGCGCGAAGCCTGGTACATGGTGGCCTGGCCGCACGAGGTAAGCGCGCAGACGCCTCTGGCGCGCACGGTATTGGGCGACGACCTGGTGTTGTTCCGCACCGCCGCTGGCGAGGCGGTGGCCCTGGAAGACCGCTGCGCTCATCGGCTGGCCCCTCTCTCCAAGGGGCGCATCGAGGCCGATGGCATTCGCTGCATGTACCACGGTGTGAAGTTCGGTGCCGCCGGCCAGTGCATCGAGATTCCGGCCCAGCCGCAGGGGCATCCCAATATGTGCGTGCGCCGCTATCCTTTGGTGGAAAAAGACGGATTTCTCTGGATCTGGATGGGAGTGCCCGAGAAGGTCGACCCGACCAAGATCATCGACGCACCCTGGGCGCACGATCCGCGCTGGGTTCCTTCCCAGGGCTATTTGCATGTGCATGCGCACATGAGCCTGGTGGCTGACAATCTGCTTGACTTCGGCCATTTGCCCTTTGTTCACCCCAACACCGTGGGCGCGGCGCAACAGGCTGATTTTTCTACCCAGGTCACCCCCTTGGATGAGGGCGTGCAGACGGACCGCTGGTATATCGACGTTCCCGCCTCTCGCTTTCATCAGTCGGTGGGTCGCTTTCCTGGTAATGTGGACGCCTGGCATTGCTTTCGCTGGCACTTGCCCGCCGTCATGTCGCTTGTCTCGGGCTCGGCGCCCACCGGCACCGGCGCCAAGGACAAGCCGCATGGCACCCGTGAGGGGGCGATCGAGTTCCACCACATCGCCGCGTTGACCCCGCAAGACGACGATCACACCCACTACTTCTGGATCCACTGGCGTAACTTCGAGGTCGATAACCCTGACATGACCGACATCGTGCACCGCAACATCATGGCCGCCTTCGCCGAAGACCAGGCGATGGTCGAGGCGCAGCACAAGGCGGTGCGGCGAGGCAGCCAGACCGTGCCCAAGGCCATCCTGGCCGACAAGGCACTGACCATTGTCAGGCAGCAAGTGCTGAAACGGGTTTGATGTCCAATGGCCAAAGCACGCAACATCCTCTTCATCATGTGTGATCAGCTGCGGGCTGATCACTTGTCGTGCTATGGCCATCCCCACCTGCACACCCCGAACATCGATGCGCTGGCGGCACGCGGGGTGGTGTTTGACCGCGCCTATGTGCAGTCGCCCGTGTGCGGTCCCTCGCGCATGAGCTACTACACCGGACGCTATATGCACTCGCATGGGGTGAGCTGGAATTTTGTGCCTCTCAAGGCCGGTGAGATGACGATTGGCGATCACTTGCGACCGCTGGGCGTTCGCAGCGTGCTGGTGGGCAAGACACACATGCGCGCTGATTACTCAGGCATGTCGCGCATGGGCATCGACCCCAGCTCGGACATAGGTGTGCGCATTGCCGAGTGTGGTTTCGAGCCCTTCGAGCGCGATGACGGCATTCATCCCTATTCGGGTCACGACCCAGACCCCAACTACTCTGACTACCTGCGTGCCCAGGGTTTCGGTGGCGACAACCCCTGGGAGTCGTGGGCCAACACCGTGGTGGACCACGATGGCACCCTGCGCTCGGGCTGGTACCTCAAGTACAGCCATTTGCCTGCGCGCATCCCCAACGAGCACGCCGAAACCCCGTACACCACGCGCCGCGCCATCGATTTCCTGCGTCAGGCCGGTGAACAGCCCTGGTTGATGCACCTGTCTTACATCAAGCCGCATTGGCCCTATGTGGTCTCGGCCCCCTATGCTGGCATGTACGGCCCCGAGCACGCCTTGCCACTGGTGCGCTCCGAGCAGGAATTGCGCGATCCGCACCCGGTGTATGCGGCTTTCACCCACCACAGGGTCTCGCGCAGCTTCAGCCAGCCCGAGGTGCGCGACGCGGTGGTGTCGGGCTATATGGGCCTGGTCAAGCAGATCGACGACAGCATTGGCGACCTCATGGTCTATTTGCGCGATTCGGGCCTGATGGAGCAGACGCTCATCGTGTTTTGTTCCGACCATGGCGACTACCTTGGCGACCATTGGCTAGGCGAGAAAGAGTTTTTCCACGAGCCCTCGATCCGCACGCCGCTCATCATTGTCGACCCCGACTCCCGGGCTGACGCAACCCGGGGCACACGGTGCGATGCCCTGGTCGAA
>Ga0129333_10002447_pt1 | contig 17284 bp, 11 predicted proteins | sample CPB6_08_DNA_FD_94474 | JGI IMG/M metagenome (GOLD analysis project Ga0129333, IMG submission 94474) | Freshwater to marine salinity gradient microbial communities from Chesapeake Bay, USA - CPBay_Sum_0.6_0.8_DNA | ecosystem: Environmental > Aquatic > Marine > Coastal | place: USA: Chesapeake...
CGGCCATCACGGACGACCGGCTCGAAGGCGGGCGTGGTCCAGAGATCGAGCGGCTCGGCGGGCTGCACATCGTAATGCCCGTAGAGCACGACATGGGGCCACTCGGCGGGACCCTTGCGACGTCCCAGGAGAATCGGATGCAAGGGTGTCGGAACGACCTCGACCTCCAGGCCGGCGCGGCGCAGCAAGTCGCAGGCGTGCTCCCGGGCCCCCTTCATCCCGTCATTGAAGGCCGGGTCGGTCGAGACGCTGGCATGACGGACATACTCGAGCAGCTCCTTGACGAAATCCATAGGGAGCCAACCTAGGGCACCCACCCCGTCCGGGGCGAGCCAAAGGGGGGCAGGAACCCCCTGTCCGCTTGCGAAAAAGGCCGTTTTCCCCACCCTGAACCCATGTCCAGCCTCTGGATCATGTTCAGACTCGTGGCCGGTGGCACGCTTGTGACCGCCGGGTTGGCTGGACTGGTCATCCCGCTCATCCCGGGAATTCCCCTCCTAATTATTGGGCTCAGCCTCGCGCTAACTTGGCACCCGCGCGGGCTGCGCCTCTGGCGCCGCGCCAAGGTCGCCACACTCCGCCGCTGGCAACGTCTGCGCGGTCGCGCCCCGGTCAGGCCCTGACCTTCACAAAGGTGCGTTTGCCGGCCTGGATCACCAGGTCGCCGGAGGGACGCGCGACACGGTGGGCGCGGTCGCCGACCTTCGCATCGCCGACCTTCACCGCCCCACCCTCGATCAGGCGGAGGATCTCCTTCTTGGAGGGGAAGAGGTTGGTGGCGGCGAGCAGGTCGACGATGCCGGCATCGGCCGCGCCCGGGGCAAGCTGCTCCCAGCCGAACTCCGGCATGTCATCGCGGGCCTCGCCCTTGGAGAAGACCTTCTCGAACTGCGCGCGCTCGTGGGCGCCCGCCTCGGCGCCGTGGAACTTGGCGGTGAGGGCGGCGGCAAGCTGCTTCTTCATCTCCATCGGATGCTCGCCCTGCCGGCGTGTCACCTCGGCATCGTCGGCGCCGAGCAACAGGCGGTAGTACGTCCACATCGTGGCGTCGGGCACCGACATCACCTTGCCGAAGATGTCCTTCGCGGTGTCGTTGAAGGCGATGTAATTGCCGAGCGACTTCGACATCTTCTTCTCGCCGTCGAGCCCGACGAGCAGCGGCATCGTCAGCACGGCCTGCGGCGGCTGTCCGGCCTTTTCCTGCAGGTCGCGGCCGACGAGCATGTTGAAGAGCTGGTCGCTGCCGCCAATCTCGATGTCGGAGCGAAGCTCGACCGAGTCGTGTCCCTGGAGCAAGGGGTAGAGGAACTCGACGAGCGAGATGGGCGAGTTGGCGGCGTGGCGCTTCGAGAAGTCGTCGCGCGCGAGCATCTGCTGCACGGTCATGTGCCGACAGAGCTGGATGGCGTCGAGGAACGACATCTTGCCGAACCAATCGCCATTGGGGCGGACCTCGGTCTTGGCGCGGTCGAGGATACGGTAGGCCTGGTCGAGGTAGGTCGCGGCGTTGGCGGCGATCTCCTCGGGCGTGAGCACGGGGCGGGCGGCGGAGCGACCGGTGGGGTCGCCGACGCGCGTGGTGAAGTCGCCGATGACGAGCACAGCCTGGTGTCCGAGGTCCTGGAACTCGCGCAGCTTGTTCAGGCAGACCATGTGACCGAAGGTCAGGTCCGGGCGCGTGGGATCGACCCCGAGCTTCACGCGCAGCGCCTTGCCGGCCTTCAGGCGCTCGAGGAGCGCGTCCTCGCCGATGACCCGCTCGGTGCGGGCCTTGATGCGGGCGATCTGCTCGGCAGGCGACATGGCAGGACTGTCCTCTTTCGAGGGCGGCGGGAAAAGGCAAAAAAGACGAACCCCGGCCCCAGCGGGGTGTCCTTAAGACATGCGCCGCCTGCCCCTCGTCGCCCTGCCCCTCGCCGTCGCCCTGCTCGGCGCCGCCGAACCCCTCCCGGAGCTCCGCTTCAACGCGCCGGCGAAGTCCTTCCACGAGGCCTGCCTGGTCGGCAATGGGCGTCTCGGCGCGATGGATTTCGGCGACCTCGCCAAGAACCGCATCGTGCTGAACGAGCAGACGCTGTGGTCGGGTTCGGACGCCAGCCCGCTCCGCGAGAGCGCCGTGTCCGACTGGAAGCAGGTCACCGCGCTCCTCCTCGCCGGCAAGATCGGCGAGGCCGAGAAGCTCGCCGAGAACACACTGACCGCGAACCTGTGGGGCATGACGCGTGGTCGTGGGCCGAAGATGACCTTCGGGTGCTACCAGACCCTCGGCGACCTGTGGATCATCCGGGGTGACGCCAGCACGTCATCGATCACGAGCCCGTCGGGTCACGAGGGCGAGGCTAACGAGGGGCCCGGCAACCTGATCGACGGTGACTCGACGACCAAGTGGTGCGCCGTGCACCATGGGAAGGCGCCGGTTCTGGAACTCGACCTCGGCGGACGACGCGAGCTGACGGGGTATAGCCTGACCTCGGGCAACGACATGCCCGGGCGCGATCCGCGGAACTGGACCGTCGAGGCCACCGAGGACGGCACCACCTGGCGCACGGTTGACCGGCGCGAGAACCAACCGGCCTTCGCCCGGCGCGGCGAGCGCAAGACCTTCACCCTGGCCCAGCCGGTTGCGGCACGGCGCCTGCGGCTCACGCTGCAGCCCAACTCCGGCGGGGAGCCGATGAGCGCCGATTACCTGCAACTCGCGGAGGTCGGCGTGCTGCCCGAGCAGGCCCCGGCACTCACCGGCTATGATCGCCGGCTCGAGCTTGGCAGCGGCGCCTCGGTCACGCGCGCCGGCGGACATCGCCGCATCGTGCAGGCCCTGCGCGAGCCAGCCAACGTCCTTGTGGTGATCGAGGAATCGGACCAGCCCTACGACCTCACCCTGCGGCTCTCGCGCAAGCAGGATGTCGCCTACCGCGCGAATGTCGACGACATGGAGCTCATCATGGAGGGCCAGCTGCCCTCCAACGATGCCGCCAAGGAAGGCATGCGTTACCACGCCAGGCTCCGCGTGCGCGCCGAGGCCGCCAGTCGCCAGGTCACACCCGAGGGCATCGTGCTCAAGGGCGTCAAGGGGCGCATGGTCGCCGTTCTCGCCGCACGCACGAACTTCGGCAAAGAGTCGGGCGCCTACTCGCCCGCTGAGATGGCAGCTTCCGATATCGAGCGGGTGCTGCCGGCCACCGACGAAGCCGCCGGTCAGCTCGCCGATGAGATACTCAAGGGGAAAACGCGTGAGCCGATGGGACGTTTCGCGCTGCAGATCGAGGGCACGCCACCCGAGGTGCTCGCGCTGAGCACACCCGAGCGCGTCGCCCGGATGAAGCGGGGCGAGGATGACCCCGACCTCATCGCGACCTACGCGCAGTATGGGCGTCACCTGCTCGTCGGGTCCTCCGCACCGGACAGCCCCCTGCCCGCCAACCTGCAGGGGCTCTGGGCAGAGGAATACACCCCGCCTTGGAACGCGGATTACCACACCAACATCAACCTGCAGATGAACTACTGGCTGGCGCACCCGACCAACCTCGCCGACCACGCCGCACCCTACCACCGCTACATCCAGGCCTTCGCCAAGAGCGGCGAGGACTACGCCAAGCGCTACTTCGGTGCGCGCGGCTGGCAGGGCGGCATCTCGTCCAACGCCTGGGCAGTCGCCGCGCCGGGCGATCCCGGCAGCGCGGGCTGGACGCTGCTCCCAGCGGTGAATGGCTGGCTGGCCTGCGATCTGGTCCGGCATCTCACCTATACGGCTGAGAGCGACTTCTACAAAAAGGCCTATCCCGTCATCCGCGGCGCTGCGCGCTTCTACCAGGACACCCTCGTCGAGCTCCCCGGGCGCGGCCTTGTGACATCCCCCTCGAGCTCGCCCGAGAACGCCTACCGCCTGCCCAGCGGCGCGGTGCACAAGATGTGCCTCGGCGCGACCATGGATCAGCAGATCGTCGACGAGACGCTGAACGCGGCCTGCTGGCTCTCAACCGTGCTCAATGTGGACGCCGAGGAGCGCAAGGGCTGGCAAGCCACCCAGCAACGGCTGGCGAAGATGAAGGTCGGGCCGGACGGACGCCTCCAGGAGTGGCTTGAACCCTACGACGAACCCGAGCCGCACCACCGCCACGTCTCGCACCTTTGGGGACTTTATCCGGGAAAGCTCATCAGCGTGCGCCAGACGCCCGAGCTCGCCGCGGCCGCGCGGGCGACACTCGAGAAACGCACCGACGCGTCGACGGGATGGTCGATGGCCTGGAAGGCTTGCTTCTGGGCGCGGCTGCGCGATGGCGACCGCGCGGCCAAGCTGCTCCGGCTGCTCATCGGCCGCGGCGACCCCAACCTGCTCTGCCAGCACCCGCCCTTCCAGATCGACGGCAACTTCGGGGGCACCGCCGCCATCTGCGAGCTGCTCGTGCAGCGCGACGGCGGGGTCATCGAGCTCGTCCCCGCCCTGCCCGCCTCGTGGAAGAAGGGCCGCGTGCGCGGCTTGGTGGCCGACGGCGGCTGCGAGCTGGCCTTCGCCTGGGAGCGCCAGGCCGACGGCACCGTCGCCATCCGCGACCTCGTCGTAAAGTCCAAGTTCTTCCGCGTCGACCTGCGGGTCGGCGACAAGGTCCGCCGCTTCCAAGTCGAGCCGGACAAGCCGACGCCGCTGCAGTTCTGAGCCGGCCTCAGTCGCGACCGCCGTACTTGCGCTGCGGCGGGGGCGAGGGCGGCACGGGTTCGACCTGCACGCCGACGCAGGCCGGGTGCTTGCCGAAGGCGGCGTAGCTGGCGGGATCGAAGCGGGTCGTCATGCCGCGGGCGGCATCGGAGACGAGCACGCGTCCGTCCGGTTGCACCAGGCCGATGGAAACGGCGACGGGGCCATCGACCCGGCGGGTGTGCGAGGAGAGATCGGCGAGGAACGCCTCCGCGTCCGCACCGGGCTTCACGACGAAGGTGATGCGCTTCACCAGCGCGGGGCAGTTGCGCAGGGGGTGGATGGCGTGGCCCTGGAGCGACCACTCCCCGCGCTCCTCGCGGTAGACGAGACGGCAATCGACCGCGAGCATGGCGCCGTCCATCAGCAGCGGAGCCTCGCCATCCTTGAGCGCGGCGGCGCGCTCATAGGCCTCGGTGAACATCAGGATGGGCAGCGTGTGGGTACGGTCGGCGAGGTTGAAGAGCGCCCAGGGCCGGTTGTCCTTCTTCGAGAGTTTCTTCTCGAGACCGCCGACGATGCCGCAGACGCGGACAAGGTGTCGCTCGGTCTTGGGCAGGTCGATCTCGGCGAGCGAGCCATGGAAGGTCGCGACCGCCTCGTCGAGCCCGTGGAAGTCGGCGAGCGGATGTCCGGAGAGGTAGAGGCCGAGCAGCTCCTTCTCGTTGCGCAGGCGCTCCATCGAGGGCATCGGGGGCGACTTGCGCAGGATGGGGTCGCCGCCCGCGGCCGTGCCGGCATCGGCCCCGAGGAGGTCGAAGAGGCTGCCCTGCCCGGCCGCGCGCTCCTTGCGCTCGGTGGCGTGGCGACGACGCACGGACTCGATCGAGTCGACGAGGTGCTGGCGGTCCTCCTTGGTGAAATCGAGCGCGCCCGCGCGGATCAGGCAGTCGAGGGTGCGGGCGTTGACGTCGGTCTCGCCGAGGCGGCCGACGAGGTCATCGAGGCCCTTGAAGGGGCCGCCCTTCTCGCGCTCGGTCACAATCGCGCGTGCGGCGAGCTCGCCGACACCCTTGATGGCGCCCAGGCCAAAGCGGATGGCGTTGTCGGCATGCGCGGGGGTGAAATCGACGTCGGACTGGTTGATGTCGGGGCCGGACATCCTGATGCCGAGCGCCTCGCACTCGCTGACGAACTCGCCGAGCTTGTCGGCGTTGCCCTGCTCCGAGGTCAGCACCGCGGCCATGAACTCAACGGGGTAATTCGCCTTAAGGTAAGCCGTGCGGTAGGACAGGATGGCGTAGGCCGCGGAGTGGGATTTGTTGAAACCGTACTCGGCAAACTTCTCCAGGGTGGCGAAGATTTCCTCGGCCTTCTTGCGCTCGATCTGGTGGGTCTTGGCCGCCCCCTCGACGAAGATGGAGCGCTGCTGGTCCATCTCCTCCTTGATCTTCTTGCCCATGGCGCGCCGGAGCATGTCGGCGCCGCCGAGGGAGTAGCCGGCGACGACGCGGGCTGCCTCCATCACCTGCTCCTGGTAGACGAGGATGCCGTAGGTCTCCTTGGCCACCTTCTCGAGCAGCGGGTGGGCGTAGCGGATGGTCGCGGGGTCCTTCTTGCCGCGGATGTAGTCAGGGATGAACTGCATCGGGCCCGGGCGGTAGAGCGCGATGAGGGCCACGATCTCGTCAATTGAGGCGATGCTGAACTGCCGGCAGAGCGCCTGCATCCCGCCGGATTCAAGCTGGAAGACGCCGACCGTCTTGGCCTCGTTGAGCAGGGCAAAGGTCCTGGGGTCGTCGAAGGTCACCTTCTCGATGTCGAAGGCGGGCAGCTTGCGATGGCGGCGCACGAGGCGCTGGGCGTCGTCGATGACGGTCAGCGTCTTCAGCCCGAGGAAGTCCATCTTGAGCAGGCCGAGCTTCTCGACGGGATCCTTGGCGTACTGGGTGGTGAGGTCGCCTTCCTGGATGGTGACGGGGATGATCTCGGTGAGCGGCCGGTCGGCGATGATCATGCCGCAGGCGTGCTTGCCGCTGTTGCGCACCATGCCCTCGATGACGAGACCCTGGTCGACAATCTCCTTCGCCGTGGGGTTGAGCTCGGTCTCGCGCGTGAGCTCGGCGGACTTCTCGAGCGCGTCCTCGATGGTGATGTTGATGTCGTCGGGGACGAGCTTGGCGAGGCGGTTGGTCTCGCTGAACTCCAGGCCGCGGATGCGGGCGAGGTCGCGCACCACCATCTTGGCCCCGAAGGTGCCGAAGGTGATGATGTTGGCCACGCGGTCCTCGCCGTACTTCTTGCGCACGTAGTTCACGACCTCGTCGCGACGGCGCATGCAGAAGTCGATGTCGAAGTCGGGTGCGGAGACACGCTCGGGGTTGAGGAAGCGCTCGAAGAGCAGGCCGAAGCGGATCGGGTCGATGTCGGTGATCTTCAGGCAGTAGGCGACGAGCGAGCCGGCGCCCGACCCGCGGCCCGGCCCTACGGGGATACCCTGCTGACGGGCCCAGTCGATGAAGTCCCAGACAATGAGGAAGTAATCGACGAAGCCGGTACCAGCGATGACCCCGAGCTCGAAGTCGATGCGGCGGATGAGCTCGGCCGGGCTGATTTGACCAGGACCGGGCACAGCCTCGTCGGCCTGCGCCTTGGCGCTGTCGTAGTCGACGCCGTAGCGCTCGCGCAGGCCCTTCTTGACCTGGCCGAGCAGCACGGTGGCCGGCACGCGCATCTCGGCGCGCTTGGCTTCCGGGATGGCGAAGTCGCCTGGTTTGCCCGCCGCGGCGTTGAGCTGGTTCTTGAGGTGCTCGTAACCGTCGAGGATGCCCTCGATGCGCGGGGCGGGCTTGGGTCGGGACGAGACCTCGATCGGATAGACTGGGTAGAAGCTCTTGCCCACGGGCAGGGCGACATCGCACATCTCGGCGATGGCCACCGTGTTGGTCAGGGCCTCGGGCACCTCGGAGAAGACGCGGCGCATCTCGGCCTCGCTCTTGAGGTAGAATTCCTTCGCGGAGTAGCGCAGGCGGCGCTCGTCGGCGAGGCGCGCGCCCGTCTGGATGCAGAGCATGGCGTCGTGGGCCGAGCTGTGGCCGGACTCGACATAGTGGACGTCGTTGGTCGCGACGGCGCGGAGGTTGAACTCCTTCGCAAGTTGGAGAAGGGGCGCGAGGATGGACTTCTGCTCCTCGAGTCCGTGGTCCATCAACTCGATGACGAAGTTCTCCCGGCCAAAGATCTCGATGAACTTGCCGCAGGCGGCGCGGGCGCCGTCGAGGTCGCCGCGTAGCAGATGCTGGGGAATGACGCCCTGGAGGCAGCCGCTGAAGCCAATCAGGCCCTTGGCGTGCGCGGCGAGGTGCTCGAGGTCGGTGCGGGGTTTGTAATGCAGGCCGACGGTGTGGGCGTTGGAGACGAGGCGGGTGAGGTTCTGGTAGCCCTCGAAGTTGCGGGCGAGCACGCCCATGTGGTAGTACTTGTGCTCGCGGCGATCGGGCTTGTCGGTGTTGCGGTGGTCCCAGACCAGGTAGAGCTCGCAGCCGAGGAGCGGCTTGATGTCGCGCCCGGCCTTCTTGGAGAGGGTCTTGGCCTCGTTCCAGAAGTCGAAGAGGCCGAAGAGATTGCCGTGGTCGGTGATGGCGACGGCGCGCATGCCCATGTCGCAGGCCTTTCCCATCAGCCGGTCGATGCGGCTGCAGCCGTCGAGCATGCTGTAGTCCGTGTGGACATGCAGGTGCACGAAGTCTTGGCTGGAGGGCTCGGACGCCATCGGGGGACCCAAGGTTGGGCGGGGCGACCCGCGGGGGCAAGGGGAAGCCGCCCCTTCAGGACCTAAGGAAGAGCGAGGATTTATGCAGGACGCTGGACTCGCGGAAGCCGAGGCCAGCGAGATGGGCGCGCATACGGGCCAGGGCATCCTCTCCGACGACATGCGGATGAAGCTCAAGGATTAGGGCCCGGAGGCCAGCGAGCTGCGAGGCGGGCAGGATGTCGACCTCGGCGCCTTCCACATCCATGACGAGCACCGTCGGGCGCCACTCCGCCAGGATGGCGTCAATCGCATCCGACGGAATGGTGACGGCCTCCCCGCCTGCCCGTTGGTAAAGGCTGCTCGAGATGATGTTCTTACTGACGAAAAACGTAATGTCTCCGCCGCGGGCGGTGACGGCGCGTGCCCGGAGCGTCGGCGTCAGCCCATTCAGCCGGTAGTTCGCGAGGATGGTCTCCCTCATCGCCGGGTTGGCCTCATAAGTGAGCACATTCGCCGCGCCGACAATCTTGGCGCAGAGCAAGCTGATGAAACCGACGCCGCCGCCGACCTCGAGGACGCGGTCCCCGGGCCGCAGGGCAGCGCGAATCAAGATTCTCTCGGGCTCCTCGTAGGTCTCCTTGAAGATGCCATTCCTGACATCACGGGAGACCCGGTCCGCGGCGGTGACGAGCCGGACTCCGTCGAGGGTTGAAGTGCCCAGCCGCAGCAGGCGGCGCCAGGCTGACTTGAGATTGCGCAAGGGCGAGGCCATGGCAGAGGGACGGTGCGCTTTCAGGCGCACGAAGGCGATTCGAAAAGCCGGATGTAGGCGCGGGTGACTGCCTGGCGGGAGAAGGAGGCCTCGAGAGTACGATGGCCGCCCGCGACGAGCTTCGCCGCAACCCCGTCTTGGCTGCGAACGCGCGCGATGGCGTCGGCCAACGCCGCCGCATCGCCGATGGGGAAGAGCAAGCCGTCTTCGCCGTCGCTCATCATCCAGGAGGGCCCCTCGGATCGCGAGGCGATGACGGGCGCACCCGCACCCCAGGCCTCCAGAACCACATTGCCCAGGGGCTCATGGAGCGAGGGCATGCAGAACGCGTCGCAAGCCGAGAGCCAGGGCGACAGGTCGGGCTGCCAACCGGCGAAGCACACGCGGTCCTCGATGCCAAGGGTGCGGGCCAGTTGCCTCAGGGCCTGCTCCTCCTCGCCTTCGCCCAGTAGGCACAGGTGGGCGCCGGGAGAGGCCGCGATGGCCTCGATGAGCGTGTGGAATCCCTTGCGGCGGACAAAGCGACCCGCGCCCAGCACGACGAAGGCGCCGGCGGGCGCGCCCAGCCTTTCTCGCGCGACCGGCGTTGCGGGGCGGGCGAGCGTGAAGTTGGAGATGACCTTGACCGGGCGGTCCCAGCCGAGGCCCTTGACGTGGTCGGCGATGCCAGGTGTGTTGCAGACCAGCAGGTCGATGTTGCGGAAGTGACGGAGCGAGGTCGGGTAATCACCCAGCCGCGCGACCCGCAGGCCACAGCCTGACGACGGCATGAAGTCTGCGGCACGCGGCATCCATGCCAGAACGCCGGCTGGCCTTTGCGCCGCGACGAGCCGGCGGAACTTCCAGGGCAGGAGGAAGCGCGAGGGGGGTCAGCAGGCGCGGCAGGCCCTCATGGACCTCCACATTGGCCGGCAGCTGATTGCGCCAGGCGCGTCCCGGGCGTATTAACGCGGTCTGCTCGATGCCCGCCTCGGAGAGTGAGCGTACCAAGCTGACGAAGAATTTCTCCGCCCCGCCGTCGCGGCCAAAATGGGTGTGGAAGATGCGCATGATCGGAGTCACTTGCCGCGCCAATCGTCGACAGGCGGCTGGCGACCGACGGCATCAACCTGGTACATCCTCGCCTCTGTTAGGAAGGCGTAGACGGCGCCCGTGGCGGAATGGATGAAGCCCGGAAAACCGCAGAGGAACATGCGTCGTGCGAGGTAGTAGCGGAGGAAGTAGACGAGAGGGTTGAGCAGGAGCTGGATGGGGCGGGCCCGCTTACCTGGGCCGACCATCTGTCGCACTTTGAGGGCGGCGTAGCGCGCCTCCTTGACGACCTGCTCGTCGGCCATGCAGGTGCGAAAATGCAACAGCGCGCCGCGGGAAGCGACTCGGACCAAGCCGTCGACCAGAATGGCTTCGTGCACGAGAAGCGCGGTGTCGTAGCGGGCTCGCTCGCGGCGCACAAGACGTACCATGCGGCCCTCATGCGCATGGCGGGGGGCATACCCATATCCCGGGAGATAGGGACGGCGCGGGAATCGCCACGCGGCCACCTCGGAAGGCGCGGCGACTAGATTGTCCAGCTCGTCGGCTAGTTCCGGGTCAAGGCGTTCGTCCGCGTCGATGTTCAGTGCCCAGGCCTGGGTGCACTGCTCAAGCGCATATTGCTTCTGCAGGGAGAAGCCCGGCCAATCGCGGCGGAAGATACGGATGGGCCATCCTTCGGCCCGAAGGCGCTCGAGGACGTCCAGAGTGCCATCGGTCGAACCTGAGTCAACCGCGACAATCTCGGCGCACCGCCCAAGACTCCGTATGCAGTTCTCGATGACAGTTGCCTCATCCTTGCAGATCAAAAAGGCGCTGATGGGCAAGGTGTCCGCCGGCATGACACCTTGTAAATGCCAGCAGGAAGAGCTGGCAAGGACCATGTCTGCCGCCCACGGCGAGCTGGGTACGGGCACAGACCCGCCTCGGAGGCGGCCCATGCACGCTTTGCGCTTCCCTGCGCGTGGCCCGCGGGGCAAGATGCAGGCCAGTCGCGCGGGCGTCGTATAACGGCTATTATGTGAGCTTCCCAAGCTTGAGACGAGGGTTCGACTCCCTCCGCCCGCACCAACTGAAGGAGACTAAAGACTGAGGACTAAAGATGGTTGGCGTTGCGCTGCTTGGGGCAACGCGCTGTCGTGAGTTCACCCGGCGGTCACCCGTCACCGGTCACCGGGCCATATGGCGCTCGTGTCTCAGGCCTTGGGGTTACCATCTCCCAGGAACTCAGGCATCGGCTGCTCCTTCGAATGGTCGATGCCGGAGCGCGCGAAGACCTTGAAGAAGGTCCGGTAGATGATCTTCAGGTCGAGCCACATCGATTGGTTGTCGACATACCAGACATCGAGCGCGAACTTCTGGTCCCAGTCGATCGCGTTGCGCCCGTTGATCTGCGCCCAGCCGGTGACCCCAGGTCGGACCTCCATGCGGCGTCGCTGGACGGCGTTGTAGCGGGGCAGGTAGCTCATCATCAGCGGTCGCGGACCGACCACGCTCATCTCGCCGACGAGGACATTCCACATCTCGGGAAACTCATCGAGCGTCGAGGAGCGGAGGAACCGTCCGAAAGGCGTGAGGCGGTCCTTGTCCGGCAGCAGGTTGCCCGAGGCATCGCGCGCGTCGGTCATGGTGCGGAACTTGACGATGCGGAAGGGCTTCCCGTCCTTGCCCGGCCGTTCGTGAAGGAAGAGCACGGGGGAGCCGAGCTTGACCCGCACGAGCACCGCGACGACGAGGAGCAGCGGCGAGAAGACGATGAGCCAGCCGAGTGAGAAAAGGATGTCGAAGAGTCGCTTGGCCATGTCAGCGTCGGAGGGACAGTCGCTCAATGGTCACGTCGCGAACCGGAGGCAACCCATCGGTGAAGAAGATCTCGACCTCGGCGACCTTGCCCGCGGTCTCGCCGACCGGGACCTCGAGCACGGTGCGTCCCCAGATGCGCACGGCGTAGGGCAGCGTGCGCGAGACCGGAGGCGGCGCGGGCGCATGCAGGGGGCGCGGCGCCGCGACGACTGTTGTCTCCGGAAAGCGCACGGTGAGGGTGGCGATGCCCTCGGCGAAACTGCGCTGGGCCTCGGCATTGACGACCACGCGCAAGATCTCGCCAGGGGCGACCTCGACGCGGCGGAAGAGGCGCCCCTGGGGCGCGGTCATCGCGAGATAACCAGCCGAGGACTGTCGCGTGGCCGGCGGGGCGACCCGCTCCGTCCACTCCTTGCCCGGCAGACCACGCGCGGCAATCACCCGGTTGGCCGACGGCTGCCGCGCGATTTGCACCGCCAACCGAGCAGCAGCCGGAACCTCGGACGTGAAGCTCAGCGCGGCGAGCTCGCCAGGAGAGAGCTTGGCGGCCAACAGCGGCCAGGGATTGGGCTGCACGGACGCCGACCACTTCACGGGCTGGCTGCCTGAGCCTAGATTTCGATTGAGCTTGGCCTGGGCTTGGTCGCGGGCCACCTCGACCGCGAGCATCTCCTGCCAGAGCCCGATTGCGGACTTGGTCTGGTCGGAACTTTCCGCGCCGATGGCATTGGCGAGTCGGCAGCGGCGGGCCTCGGCCACGCTGGCTGACCAGACGACGATAAACTGTTCGAGGCGCCCGCGCATGCGGTTGTGGCGGGCATCGCGCGGTGCGGCCGCGAGCGCGGCCTGAGCCGCACGCAGCTTGGCAGCGGCGTCCTGCTCGAGCGCCGGTGAGAGCAACTCGGCGGCGGAGCAACCGTCCCGCCAGCCGATGAGCCATTGTCCAGGTCGACGACGGCTGGCAACATCGGCCCAGACCCTCTCGATGTCCCGCTGCAGGTCGCGCATCGCAGGGGCGGCCGGACCATAGGCTGCCTTGGCCCATTGATCCGCGAGCGCGGTGGGATTGGCGGAGGGATTATCCAGAAGCTTGGCAGCGACCCAGGCCTTGGGTGCGTCGTAGGCCCAGAGCGGGTCGAGCTCCGCATACCAGGAGGTGATCTTCGCCGCATGCTGGGCCCGCACGGCGGCGCCCAAGGCGCCGAGATGGAAGCGAGGGATGACAACATCCCGTCCGAAGAAATAATCCCATGTGCCAAGGCGGCGGGCACCCGATCGTCCCCATGCGGCGAGATTGGCTGACTCAAGGGCGGCGAAGCGCGGATCAGCATACTGGATGCGATCGGCGCAGATCGCGGGGAAGACCTCGGGTGCGACCGGGAAACTCGGTGCGGCCAGCGTGTCAAGATACGCCAGGCAACCCAGGGCGCGATCCGCACCTGGGCTCCAGTCCAGCGCCGCGACACGGTTCAGGAATCCGAAGACGTAATCGGAGCGGTTGGGGCGGCCTTCGAACAGGCCCTTGGCCTGCGCCTCGGGACCCTCGTCATAAACCAGGGAGTCATTGATGCCCATGGGCACCGCGACTGACCGAGGATTGCGGACCAACCAACGCTTGGCATGGGCGGCGGCGACCGCGGGGGCATCGGCGTGGGCGAGGTTTGGCTGGGCGGAACGTCCTCCGAGCAGCGGCGCTTGCCTCTCCCCGCCAACCAGGGGAAAGAGCTCGGGCCTCTCCTTGTGGAGCTTCTGGTCGAAGGCCGAGTAGAGTCCATGCGTGCAAGCCGGGCGCTCGCCGAAGCCGACGCGACGTCCCCACTCGATGGACTCGGCGTCATCCAACCCACTGACCGCCCGCCAGGCGAAATGCGGTCGCCATGTCTCCGACTGCGGCCAGTCGATTCGCTGCTTGGGCTCGAAGTCGACTCCATCCACCCCGGGCATGACAAAGACAACGCCTAGGGCTTGCTCACAGAACCTCCCCGACACGATGGCAGTCGCCACCGGCGTGTTGCCAATCAGGTAAAGCTTGTCGCCGGAGCGACGGCGCACGGCGGTGTCGCCATCGCCCTGGGGCGCGACGACGCCTGCCTCCCGCGCCGCCCGCGTTCGTCCCAGAAAGATACCCGGGCCGGCGGATTCGCCATCGGCCGACTCCTCCTTGACCTCAGGCCTCACGCCAGTCACTTGCTCGCAGGCCGTGGCAAGCGATTGGGCGGCGGCGAACTCCTCGAAGTCAGCGGAGGCAGGAATCCAAATAGGTCCGGCCCATTTCTTATCCGCAAAGAGCGGCGTCTCGGGAGCCGACTCGGGCACGGCGCACCCAGCCATCGAAAGGCAGAGGGTGAGCAGCAGGAGGCGCATGCAGCATTCTGTGGCGGAAACTCATCCTTAAGAAGGAGAAAGCGAGGGACCGATGGGGCTCACCCCAGACCTGATTGGGGTCGTCGCTCCTGAGGGACAGCGGCGCTGGTCGCGCGCGACCCGGCACGCAGCGTCCGACGCGCCATGCGCCCTACCCTCGCCCACCTGCTGGTCGCCGCCCACATCCACCTCGCCGCCGCCGACTTGCAATGGGATGGCGGCGCCAGCTCCGCCCTCTGGGGCGATGCGGCAAACTGGTCCGGCGACCTGCTTCCGGTCGGAGGTGACACCATTTGGTTCACTGACGGCACGACCACGCCGACAACGCTTACGCTCAACCGAAGCTACCCCGATGGGGGCGCGCCGCTGGACCTTGTCTTTGCCCTCGGTCATGATCTGCGGATCAACGCTGCTCCAGGCTGCGAACTCTACCTAGGGGACGTCACCGTGCTCGATGCGCAGACCTACACCCTGCGCGTACCGCGCAATCTGACACAACTGGCCTCGGGCACGATGCCTGCGGCTGGCGCGACCTGGGACATCGTCGCGGGCGGCACCCTCGTGGTTCTCGATGATCTCGGTTCAAAGGCGCTCGCCAGCGGTGTCTGGACAAAGACCGGCGGCGGCACCCTGCGCCTCGGAGACGGCGTGCTCGGCACCCTGGCCCAGCCTCTCACCCAACTGCGCGTCGACGCTGGCCTGGTCGAGCTCAACTACATCCTCGCGCCGTCCACCAATGGCATCGTCGGCATCGCCGAGGGCGCAACCGTGCGGACGTTGTGCTACAATCCAGACACCACCCTGCTGCTCTCGGGCAAGGCGGTCTATGCCGCCGGAGTGACCGGCGTCGCGGGCACCTTCGATCTCAATGGCTTCGACCAGCGCTGGCGGGCCCTCAGCGGCACGGCAACAGGCCGTGTGCTCGGAAACAGCGGTCTCGACCCGGCGACCCTGACCCTGGGGGTCGGCGACCTCTCGCCCTCGATCGCCCGCGAGGCCGATGGCGACTTCGCGGGCACACTCGAGGACGGCGGCACGGGACGCCTGCGGCTGGTTGTCCACGGGGGGCGCGCCGGCTATACCCAGATTCTCTCGGGACAAAACACGTTTACGGGGGGCACCGTGGTGCGCGGCGGTAGATTGCACCTCGCGCATGCCACAGACACCTTGTCGGACGTCGGATCTCTGGAGGTCGATGGCGGCACGGTCGATCTCGGGGGCAACTCGGAGAGTGTCGGGGCGCTCACCCTGCGGGCGGGTGACATCCTCGGCGCGGGCGGCACCTTGCGGGTCTCCGCCCTGACCGTCGACAACGCCGCTGCGACCAGCATCGGACCTCAGCTCCTCGTCGACGGTCCGGCGACGAAACGCGGCTCCGGCACGCTCACGCTGCAGGCCGATGCGACATTCGAACAAGGACTCGCCATCGAGGGCGGCGTGGTGCTCGCTGGCGGACGAACCCTGACTGGCGATATCGTCCTTCAAGGCGCCGAGCTCAGGGTGGGCGACCACATCGGCTCCATTCATTGCACGGGAGTCACGACGCTTACTGGACGGGTCGGAATCGGGGCTGGGTTGAGCGCCTACGGGGCAGATGTGCTAACGACGGGGCTGGCCGTCGCGGGCTCCCTCCTGGCCCTGGACACACGGTTCGTCGGAGGCTCGGTCACTATCGAAGGTACGCACCAGCTGGTCAGCTGGTTCGGTGTCAATGCCTTCGAATCGGGCCTGACCTACGGCGCAGGCTCGGTGCTCGAGTGGTGGGTGGGCGACGAGATTGCCTTGGGCTATGTCGATGGCACCACTGCCGAGGAGCGCGGGCGGCACTTCGGCGCCATCGAGGTCGGCGGCGCCGGCCTGGTCATCACGCCCGGGGCGCGGCTTCACGTCCTCGCCCCGAATCCCCTTTCCGATGACTTTTGGCTCAACCCAAGGACCTTCCGTTTGGCCTCATTAATGGAGGGTGCCTCCATCACCGGAGCATTCCTACTCAGTGCTCCCGATGGCTCCGAGGCGGCAGGCTGGAGCAGCACCAATGAGTCCGATGGCATCTACCTGCATTGGGCTGGGATGACAGCCGCCACTCCCGCGCCGGTGCCGGAGGCGAGCACGGTGTCTCTGGCTGGGGTGATGGCAGTCATCTCAGCGTGGATCCGGAGGCGGCACCTGGCAGGGCGCGCCTGAGTCGAACTGGAAAGCCTCAGTCGGCGGTCACTTCGCCTGACGGCGACGGCGACGGATGGCGGCGCCAGCGAGGGCCAAGCCACCAAGGATTAGGCCGTAGGTCGAGGGCTCGGGCACGACGCGCAGTGTGAGCTCGGTCAGGCCAGACTCGGTATTAAGATGCTCAAAAATGGCGAAGTCGCCGGCACTGGCGCGTGGTCCAGTGGCGAAGTAGAAGTCCGAGGTGTCGAAGGCGAAGTAGCTCGAGATGTTCAAGTCGCCACCGAGAATCGCACCGCCCGTGTAGGTCGCGATGATGAAGTCCTTGGGAATCCACTCGCCTAGGCCGTCGCGCGTGAAGGTGAGGTTGCCGCCCGTGGGCACGCCGCCTGAGGAGTCGGACCAGTTGGTCAGCGTCATCAAACGGAGGGTGATCGGATTAAACTCCGCTGCGCTCAGGTCGAGGGTGGCGAAACCAATTCCGTCGTCGGTAAGGGCAATCGTGTCGTAACCGCGCGCATTGATGTTCTGACCGTTGTGGTCACCGGCGGTGAGCACGGCTTGCTCGCTGTAGATTTGCTGGACCCAGATGGAGCCGCCGGAGAGGACAAGGTTGCCGGTGTAGGTCTGGACGCCCGGGGAGTTGCCAGGGCTGAGGATACCACCCTGCTGCACCGTGACGGCCGTGAAGGCGCCGGAACCCGAGAGCGTGCCGCCACTCTCGACCGTCACCTCGCCGGTGACGGTACCGTTGTTGCGC
>Ga0129333_10002449_pt1 | contig 17281 bp, 34 predicted proteins | sample CPB6_08_DNA_FD_94474 | JGI IMG/M metagenome (GOLD analysis project Ga0129333, IMG submission 94474) | Freshwater to marine salinity gradient microbial communities from Chesapeake Bay, USA - CPBay_Sum_0.6_0.8_DNA | ecosystem: Environmental > Aquatic > Marine > Coastal | place: USA: Chesapeake...
ACGGTGGATATCGTTTTTAGTCTTACGCATCATATGCGTAACACGTTCCGCTGTTCTCGCACCTGAAGCGCCGTAAGGAATAATGACATCTTCAGCCGGGATAAATATAGAAGTCTCGCGTCCTAGATTAGGATCGTAGTAAACCTTCTTAAAAGCAGCGCCGCTTAGACCTAAATTAAATAACATCCTTTCGTGTTCAGGTCTGTATTCTGGAATGGTTTCTGTTAAACGATAGTTCATATCGTCTCGGACACGTTCTGCTGAGTCTTCTTTTTCTTTTGTTATCTGTCCGATAATTTCAGTTTTAACTGGACCTTGTGCAGGGAACGTTTCAATAATCATTTCTGATTGAAACCTTACCGCCGCTTCAGTTAATAGGGTAGAAAATACACCACAGGCACCATTCCAAGGTTCAGTCCGCTCTTCATACTTCATGCCTAAAACTTCTAAGCCTTTGACATACATATCAACCCAGTCTTTTCTTGAGTGGATATCTGCGTCTACTTCACCCATTAAATCTGATGCCAGTGTTTGAAGTTCTGACTCAGACATATATTCCGCCAGGTTAGCGTCAAAGTCTTCTGCTGTTTCGTCACCTTGCTCTATTACAACCTCTAATCCATCCATACCAATCGTTACGGATTCAGGATTTTCAATTTCAATTTCAATCGCTGAGTCATCAGACATTAACGGCTCGAGGGGCTTATCTAACATGATCTATCCTTAGTAATAGGCTTTGCGTTTAAATGTTTGCGGTTCGTCTTCTTCATCAGAAGCTAATCTTAAAAACCCGCCCTGTCTAAATCGTATCAGTGCTTGAACACTTGAGTCTACGAGGTCATCATGCTCTGCGTTAGGAAACGCCGCCATCTGATCAGCAACCTCATCAGCCCATCGTGTCTCAGGTCGCCAGACCTTACCTGATCGAAATAAATCAGATACAGAATTAATCCTCACAAACTTATCATTTCCCCTCACAGGGGTGTACTCCGAAACAGGAACGCCCATTTGTCTTAATTCAAACACCAACGGCGCGCCAGCAGCTTTAGCTTCAATAATACAAGCATCAGGCTCCCAGTATTTATACTGGCTCAAGGCTTTGTCTTTTAACTCAGGAAACTCCATCCTTTTTTGAAACGCATCCAACATAATAATATTAGCGTCTCGTTTATCTTCATCTTTATAAAACACACCCCACGTCGTACAGGCTGAGTAGTCTGCCCTCTCACTCTTAGTAAATGCGGTGTCCCAGCTCTGAATAATAAATTCACACGTCGGCGGATCGTCCTTCTCCCAGATCTTCCACCACTCTCTTTTAATGATGGCACCTTCTTCGCCAGTGGGTTGCTGTTGATATTGTGCATTCCACTTAGAAGGAGGTAGTTCTTCCTTTAAAGCCTCTAATTCTTTTAACGACCAGAACTCAGGCCATAAAGGATTACCACTCGGCATAATCGCAGGCAGTTCTATGACTTCCCACTCTTCGTGTCTATCCCTCTTAGCCGCTTCGCTAATAATTTTTCCCGTCAGATCTCTATCTGACCAGCGCGTCATCACCACGACAATGGTCCCACCAGGCTGAAGACGCTGCCTTGGTCCAGAGGTATACCACTCAAATACCTTATCAAAGACCGAAGGATCGCCTAACGTCGCTTCTTGTTCTGAGTGTGGGTCATCAATAATTAATAGGTCGGCTCCCTTACCCGTCACCGTACCTCCCACCCCAATAGCAAAATACTCGCCGTCGTGATTCGTCGCCCACCGACCTGCGGCTTTACTGTCTTGTCTTAAGGACACGTTAGGAAATACCTCTGCATACTGCTCACTGACAACTAGATTCCTAACCTTTCTTCCGAAATTAACCGCTAAGTCCGCCGTGTTAGAACTCTGTATCACCTTCCTATTTGGGTACTTCCCTAAGTACCAACTCGGTAATAAGTAACTGGCAAACTCAGACTTTGTATGTCTTGGTGCCATGTTAATAATTAACCGCTTCACCTTTCCTTCTGCGATCTCTTCAAACTTCTTGCCCATCAAAGCGTGGTGCCTTCCACCTATAAACCCAGGCCACATCTTCTTTACATACGTTAAGAAACTCTTCTGACACTGCTCCCTCTCCACAGCACTCTTATAAGCCATCACCTGACTTAATAACTTCTCCTGCTCCGCCACAGGTAGCTTCTGTATCAAGTCATTTAATTTCATACACGTACCCCGCGCCTCTTCCTAAGTCTTTTATATTCTCATCTCTAAATAATTCTTCCTTCCTCACATACCCTCTATACCAACCACCCTGATCATCAACCACCATCAAAACATAAATATCACACGGGTCACCCTTCTTATCCAACGTCGCTAACAACCTCCCCGTCCTATACCTTGTACTCTTTACATCAATCGTCTCACCCTTCCTCGAGACAAAATCCGCCTTCTTCTTACCCAACCCCAAATCCACATAATAATTAAACAACTTCCCAAAACACATCTCTGCCACCATGCCGTCTACATCCGCCTGAAACCCATCATCTATCTTCTTCTTATCCTCATAATTCCTCCTCCCATACAGTTGCCTCTCTACCGCAACCATACGCGCCACCCTCAACTCATTCTCACTTAAATCCACTCTCATTCTGATCGCTCATTTTTATCGCTCATTCTGATCAATCAACTTAAATTCCTAAAATTAATATATACCGGCCTAATCGTACGTCCCCTCTTACCTACCTTCTTCACCGCACCAATCCTCACTAACTGATCCACAATCCGTTTCGTATTCCCTATCCCCATCTTCCCCCTTAAATACGCCAACTCCCTCAACGTGGGACTGTATTCAAACTTCTTCCAATACTCGTCAATCAAAATAAACATATCCCTCTGTACCGGCGACATAACCTCAATACACTCCTCTAATGTCGAATTCTTGGTGAACTTTGGTACACTGACCATTTCACATATTCTATAACCTATACCACAAACTCCATAAACGTTTATGGAGTTTAGGTATACATTGCTGTAAATTGGTATATATCCCCATAGAAGATGGTACCTATTCTTACTTTTGAATTTTCGCTATTTTAATTATCACTGATAGGGTCGGAATTTTTTGAGGGGGTGGGGGTATCTTCGGGTTCGGAATTGGATAGATCGTGGGGAATAGTATGCACATGCGAGGGGGACTCCGATTCGGCAATCTGGGGGGTGGGGGAGGGGTGGGTTCCTTCTAATTCCTGTATCAGTGACGTGGGGTCTACGTCGATTGCATTTGCTTTGAGCATATCGCTTAGGACTGTCATGATCTGATCGCGCGCATGATCGCTTGATGAAACGTGAGTGATTTCTTTTCGATCAACGAAAGCGCCAACTTCGGCGACAGTGCCTAACACTTTTGCTGCGCTAACCCGTTGCGCTGGTTTGGACTCTGGATCTATCAGGGTTTGGACTAGGGATTGGATTACCAATTCCCGAAGGGCCAGGGGAGTTCGATATTTACTCGCCTCCAACGCCAGCTCATAGGCCTCGATCTCGCGTTTGATTCTCGGATCTGAGGCCAGCTCATAAGGTCTTGTCACTAGGGTTGATCGAGCTGGCTTAGGGTTGTAAGTCTGTCGGTATGCTTCTGCTTTGGTCTGACCTTCTGCGACCCTTCGGGCAAATGCTTTCTGTCTTGGGTTTAGTTGCTTTGAAACGGATCTACCGAGTATCTGATCTATTGGTAGTGTATTGAGTGATTCTCTTATTTGTTGACGTGATAGTTTCATAAGCTATTCGCCTTCGGCTATTGGTGGGCCTGAGTTTAATGGGAACAAATGCGGAAATCAAAAAAAACTTGATCCCACCTCTTGACAAGTAGAATTAAGTAAGCTAAAGTGTACTTACTCGATCAACACTTCATCAACGAAAGGACTAATCATGAGTTACAACGGTTGGAGTAATTATGCTACTTGGAGAATCAATCTTGAACTATTTGATGGCGTTAACGCCTACCAACTCAGCGGACGCCATATCAACTCACCTAGTGAGATAAAAGATCTGGCCAGGGATTACGCCGAAAACCTTATTTATGAAACATCAACAGAAGGTCTTGCCAGGGATTACGCACTGGCTTTTTTGTCTGACGTTGAATGGTGGGAAATCGCCAATCATCTGATTGCCAATCTTGAAGATGAAATCCAAGAGGCTTGATTTCAACTTATAGCCCATCGAGGGTGGGCTATTGGGTGCAATCCAGCATCATAAAACTAAGGGGATAACATGAGCATATACATTGCAGAAGGTTACAAGTCACGTCGTGATTACCTTGAAACGTTGGCCGATGAAATGGGCATTGAAACGGAAATTGTATTTACGCTTGCCAGCGTATTAGGCCCATCCGAAGATTTCGACGGCCTTGTCACTGAGTTAGAAGATCTACAAGCTATTGGTGAAATTTAAACTTCCAGGCCTTCGGGCCTTTTTTAAGGGGATATCATGAAATTTTCAATCAATCATTCGACAATCAAGGCCTTACTGCTAACAGCCGCTAAAGGTGACATCCGATACTATCTCAATAGCATTTGTCTGGACGTGAGCCAGAAAAAAGCCACATTAGTTGCTACCCAAGGCCATACGCTCTTGGCCGTGCCAATCGAAGGCGAAAACCTTATCGACGGTGAATACATCATCGATCGGACTATCTTTGAATCCGTTAATCCGATCAAGGCAGGGAAAATCGAATTTCCCCTTGAACTATCAATCATCCAAGAGCCAGACAAAATAGAAGGTGATAGGACAATTAAAGGTCTTATCAACGTTACCCTAACCGGATCAACGTCCGCAACATCCAGACTTGTGGATGGCCGTTATCCAGACTGGCGACGTGTTATCCCACGTAATCAGTCTAAAGAGGCCGCACAATACAAGCCAGAGTACATCATGATTTTCGGGAAAATCACGACGTTACTTTCTGGAAAGAAAGATCAATTTCCTACGCTGCATCATAACGGCCAATCCGGATCTTTGGTATCTAACTTAGGCCAGGGTGCTATTGGTGTAATCATGCCACTACGCCAAGATGATGATTTCCCCTACTTGCCTGATTGGACGTTTCATCCCCAAAAGATAGCAGCATAGTCCAACTTATAGCCCATTTGATAGGTGGGCTATGGGATGCACTTTGCATCAACTTATAAGGGGATAAAACATGGGCTATAGGTCAGACGTTGCGTACATCATTCGATTTAAATCCTACGATGATCGCGCAAAATACATTGAACATTTGCACTCGCTGAAAGATGCAAATATTGAGGCCGCACTCGATGAAGTTGCTTTAGGACTTACTGAACCTACGATAACATTCGACGCAGAAAGCGTTAAATGGTACGACTACTCCGATCATGTAAAGGCGCATCGTTTGATATATCGAGAATCCGAACACTTCGGCGGAATCTATCGATGCGTTGAAGTTGGCGAAAATGGTAGGACAGACGTTGACGCACTTGATGATTACGAGTTAGAAGATTACGTATACAGCGTCCACCGTTTAGAAGTTAACTTTTAAGGGGATGCCATGATACCGAACCTATCAGCCGATGAACTTTTATTCCAGCGCGGTGATTACTTGAAGTCCGATCAACGTGAATGGCTTGCTGCTTTCATCCTGCTTTGGGAATATTGCGAGGCTAACGGCCTGAATCCCGATCCGCTATGCGACTTCTATGAACAATGGATAGAAGTTGAAACGCGAAAAGGCAAACGCGAAGATGAAGATTTTCTGGAGCAACTGTCATGAAACAAAGCACTCTTGAGAGCATTACCAAACTCATTGTTTATACATTGAACAATGAAGAAAGCCACTATGAGGAAATGCTTGATTCATTTGGCCCTGATTCAGATTTAGTTAAAAACCATGCTTATACACTGGCTTGGAACATTGCAACTGAATTGGAAATAACGCTATGAGTTGTTTTGTAGATTGGTTAGTTGCTATCGCCTTCGGCGTTGCCCTTGGCGCGACATGCTTTTACTTCATTTGAGGCCTATTATGACCAATGGAACTAACGCTTCTTTCAAACCTACGTTTGAAGGCGACATTATCAAATTTAAATCGCCTCATGCGAATGTATGGCTCTACGACTTGTGCGTCCGGAATCCTAAGTATGGCTGGCTTGAATGGCACGCGTTGAATGATCCAACGCCAGAACAGATGCAACAAGCCACATTAGAACCACTATGAGGTTTTTAACTAACCTTGCACTTGATTTAATCGCCATGCTAATCGCCGCACTTGTGCTGGTGCGAAGATGGTTTTCAAAGTAACTTATGCCCCTTCGGGGGCTTTTTTATTGGGGTCATGATGAAAACAATGTTCGCCATCTATTTGATGGAAGATGAAAATGGTTTTGTACGAGTCTGTGCCGATCACTATGGGCCAGGCGAGGCGAGCTATTCTCTCGGTATGGAAATGCTCATGTTCCTAAAGCATACCGAACGGGAAAACCCCTCCCACATGAAAGTCGAAGGGGTCTTCTACGCTTTACAGACGCAGTGATTTAGTCAGCGATAATCCGGCTTTTAATATCCCGACTTTCCGGTGGTAGTCGTTGAAATCATCACCTACATCCGGTGGCATGAAATACGGTAAGCCAATCCGCTTCGCTACCGTTTCACCCGTCTGGCTCGCATCGTTGTCAGCAATCACGTACCCATCCTTGGCTAGCTTCGCCATATTGTGAGCAGAAAAGCAAACGTGAATCGTGTATCGCCGCTTCATTGACTTTAATATCATCCGCAAACTCAAAGCCGTCGCGTACCCTTCGCACCAAAAGTTTGGGCCTTTATTATCAAACACAAACTCAGCACCACTAGTTTTCTGCCCGAACAAAAACTTCTTTTCTCCCTGCTCTGTGACCATCTGGCATCCAACCAAGCGAGTCCCTATCCGCATAGGGATCACTAAGATCTTTTCATTGTCTTTGAACCAAACATTCCCACGTTCATCCGGAAAACCTTTTCTTAAAAAGTATTCATGGGTGAACAATTCACACTGGTTCAAAATCCACGCTGCTTTCTTTGCTGCGCGGTCTTGCGTCTCCCGAGTCTTATCAGTCGCAACTCTAATGACTTTCTCAAACTTACCTTCCGAGTTTTTAGACTGCCACACCGACACCGCTGTATCCAAGGCATGGTTCTGAACAAAACCGTAAGTCCCCATCCATTTCACCGCGCCGTTCTTCTTATTCGGGTGATCCTCAGTTCTGTATCGTTTCCAAACCCCAATAGGTGGTGTCTGATCGATGATGATGCCATGCCCCCTGCAAAACGATACGAAGTCCATTAGATTTTCCTTTGCTTGTATAAGAAATGTCTCAGCCGTTGTTTGATGAACCGTTCTGTCTCTACCGTTGGTTGCTTCACGGTCTTATCGTCCAAACCTCGAGGCCATACGCCGAACTTGTCTTTAAACGTGTGTGCTGCTCGTCCATCCCTCCAACCGTCATACATTACTTTATATCTAAGCTGACTCCAAAAGTCCTGTTTCTGCTCTCTGGTCATCGCGCCTAGTTCAGTCAGTTCTCCCGCCACGGAAGATACTTTGTTCTTCCGATCACGCACATGACCACAGTTCGCACAAGTATCCGACCCTTTAGGCCATAACGCCGAGCAGACAGGACATTTACTGGCTTCCTTCTCCTTCTCGGTGGGTTCCTTCTTGGCTTTTTCTTTGCCGTCGTCCAACTCGTTTACGCCAACCTCGAAAACCTCCTCCCATTCGTCCCTAAAACGCACGTAGTTGCCCGAATGATCGAGCCATAGGGCAAAGTCCTTACCAGGCGATCCGCGCATCACACGCCCCATTTGTTGGATATGGGAAGACAAAGACTTACTGAACGGTCTGGCACTCACCCCGATCTTCACATCAGGCACATCAAAGCCTTTAGTCAAGATGTCCGTTGCAATCAGCCCATGAATCTCTGTGTCTGGTTTGCTGAACTCTGTGATGACATCCTGTTTGAACTTGTCATCGTCCAAATAAGAAACAGCTACAAAGTTGTACCCCTGTTCTCCAAACTTCCTTGCTAAGTCAGCACCATGTGCAACACCAGAACAAAACACGACTGTTTTTTCTGGCTTACCAAAGACCTCATGAGTCTTCTTAATCCATTCAGCAACGATATCTCCAGTGATGACCATCCCGCGCTTCTCGGCTTCGCCTTGTGACCATTCCCCGGCTACCTTCTTTGCCCCTGTCATGTCGATCTCTTTAGCCACAAAGACCTTCAGTGGAACCAATACACCCTGATCCACAAGTTGCTTCGTCGTGACCGTCGATACAACATTTTCATAAACCGATCCGAGACCTTTTGTAAAAGGCGTGGCCGTTAGTCCGATCACCTTAACGTCTGGATTGTTCTTGATGAAGTCCATCGTCTGCTGACGCGTGGTATGCGCCTCATCAACGATTAAAAGGTTAAGACCTGGAAACGATCCTCGCTTCTCAAGTGTCTGCGCGGAGCAGACTTGGATGTTTTCGTACGGCCTCCATCGCCAGTGCTTTGCTTGAAGTACACCGTGGTCAATGTTGTACCTATCGAGTCTTTTACTCGTTTGGTCGCATAGAATAATCCTGTCTAAGATCATCGCCGCTTTGTTGCCCTTCTGCTTTGTGGCATTCAGTAGAGCTATCGCCATCTCAGTCTTTCCAGCACCCGTAGGCGCGTATAAGATTTGACAGCGCTTCCCTTTTGCAAATCCCTGTCTCAACGCCTCAAGTGTGGCGTTTTGATAGTCCCGTAAATTAAGCATAAGTTCTCCTGCCGAGACACCCCTCGGCGTGGGTTAGTAAATGCCGTGTTCCTTCTCCGTTGCTCGGACTAAACGCCAACCTTTGTAATCCAACGCAAGCAGTCGTACACGCTCCTCTGGAATCGGCGTCTCACATAAATGTAGACTCTCTTGTAATGCTTGAAGTGCGTCTTCATCGTGCTGCTCCCAATCAACAGGATAAGTCTTCTTCCAAAGTTCTAAAGATTGGATTGCCATCGTCATGGCTTTACGTGCGTTAATCTTCATTTCTTTTGAAGCATAGCGACTTGTTTCTTCAACTGCGCGTTCTCGTTCTGAAAAGTATCTCGAGATATGCGAAGCGCTTCGTTTTCGATCTTGAGGATTCTGATCTCCTCCCGTAAGGATTCAATCGTTTCCTGCGCCATCGATGCGTCCGGCGTGTCACCCATTTTGGCAACAGCTAACTGATCCTTTAGAGATTCGTTCTCTGCCAGAAGATCATCAACAGCATCCTGCTTTGGATCGAATTCTTCTTTTGGTTCTGGTGGCTCAACTTTGATCTCGGATGTCTTGCCTGTCTTGGTGTTGAACTTCCTCGTGGTCCTTGCTGCGCCAAGTTCTTTTCTTAGCTTCGCTACCAGTGGAGCTGATACCTTGCAGTTCCTTGCGATCTCGTTGTCTGCCCAATCCTGCCACTCGATGTCTTCCAACATCGTAATGACAGCCTTGCGTTTATCATCGTTCGTCCGACGAAGTCCATGTAAAGCATTGACCCCTAACGAGTGAAGAATCGCATCGCGCAAAGTTCCTGGCAGAACGTCAGCATCGATTGCTTTTTTCTTCAGCCGTCGGTGTGCGTGGTATCGATGAAATCCATCTACCAAATAGTAGTTAACGCCGTCGTAATACAACTGAACTGGAGGAAAGATCGATCCATGATCCATCGCCTCAGCGTAATCGCTGACGACCTGCTCGTTGATCTCGGCTCGAGACTGAGTCCCAGCTCCAATATGAATGATGTCGATATTAATTTGTGTCATTTGCCGCTCATTGAATAGCCAAGCCAAAACCAACGCCAGTACGTTTGCACGTTCTTCGTAGTGTATTTACGTCCATCCCATATCGGCGCTGACTTGCCTGACGCAGTCAGCATCGTCTCAAACATCTTCCTAGCCTGCTCCATTTCGACTCCATAAAAGTGTGAAAGAGTAGTCAGAATACCACTTGCGTTTACCAAAGTCAACTGGTATATTTATGTTTAACCTAACAGACAGGAGAAAACATGGACCACTCGTTACATATCATGCAAGCCATTGATGCACTGAAGAAAATGTATAACTTGTGTGAGGAAAAAAACTTTGAAGAGGCTATTGAATGTGGCCTCGAGGCTATTGCTGAATCCCGTATGGCAACGTTAGCAATTCGTACCAGGATTGGCGATCATGAACAATTTTGAAATGGAAAGGCCTGTTGTTAGAAAGAAGAAGCCGAACGTTATGTGCATTGAATCGTCATACATGGACGGCTTAAAAAAAAGACCGTCATTTGAAGTTTACGTGAAGACACTTTACGGCATCAAGCATCGGGACTTTTGTTTTGTTGACATCAGCGGCAAACGTTACCTTGCCGATGTAATTACAGGCAGTTTGTATGACACGTTTACGGGTGAATGTATGAGTACTCATCAACTTAAATTAGTGAGCAAGACACATCATGAATAGTCTTAGTTGCCCACCGTGTCATGGTGAATGTAACCAAGGACGAACTTGCCCTGCCGAGATTCATCCTGCCTATGACGCATGGGCTAAGTGGTACGAAGAATTGAAGATTGATATCAAGGCTAACAAGTTCATGTTCTCCAGATCCTCTTATGGGAGAGCATTCCGTGCCGGTTATGACGCTGCTATGTCAGATACAAAGAAGATCGTCAAAGACGGTGAAGAGTGGAAGCTTTGGGGTAACGACCAAGCATGATCAAGATGAACGAAAGGTTGTACGCCCGAATGATCAAGATGTTATTTGACGGGTGTACACCTCAGAACATTTGTGCAGAAACAGGACTGCACATCGTGACAGCTCAGTCTTATTTGCGTGCCTTACATGATGTTGGTGCGGTGCATATCTCAGGTTGGATAAAGAATAGCCGAGGTGCAGATACTACAAAAATCTATACCCTTGGGATTGGTGAAGATAAGCCCCGATTTAAGCTAACTAGAGCTGAAATAGCAAGGAGATACAAATTCAAACAGAAGCTTAGAAAAAAGATGGAACGAGAACAATCAATTTTGAACCAGGAGATACAACATGAAAAATCATTTACTAATTCAGGCGTACGAACTGTTAATAGAACAACAGGACAAATTGATTCAACAGCAAGAAAAACAAATCCAAGAATGGAAACAAGAAGTTGATCGTGAGGGTGCTAAATACTTGCCTGCCGTACGGATGTTGGAAGACCACATCTTTAAAACTCAAGGATATAAAACCCTGTATGAGATGGCGCGGAAGATAGATATTGAATATGCGAAAAATAACGGTAAGGTATTTGGATTTGCTGAGTCGGTTGAGATTGATTACGAGGGAAAGCAATGAACAAAAACAACTTAAAAGATGTACTGCTTGCCATACCTGGTGGATCAATGAAGTTTGTCATGTCAAAACGGTTTGGCATTCTTGCTGTTCATACTGAAGACGTTGGCGGTCTTACGTACGTAGGACGATGGGTCAAGACTTCTGAGTTGGAAGATATTCCAGAAGGCTTATCAATGGCTGACGCTTTTAAGTTTGTAAAAGAGAAAGCTAATGAAACAAGTAAAGATGCCTAAAGAAAAAAGAAAACAAATGATCTTTGACTATCTTAAGAAGTTAAAGATCCCAGTAAATGCTTGGACGATTGGCGAGAAGTTTGACTTCACAGCGAAGCGAGCCGGTCAATTGTTAGATGAAATGGCAGCAGAAGATATGGTTTTGAAATCAAAAGGATTTAAACAACAAACCATTCTTTGGAAAAAGACCATCGTGAATTACTACGAAGTCAAAGAAGAACATAAAAACTATCAAGCACGTAAACCTAAAGTTCCAATGAATTGGAATAACCCGTTTGGTTTAGGAGCAAGGACATGAATCGTTACACAAAGGTTCGTGAGTTAGTCAAAGATCCTTCGCTTACGATTAAAGATATCGCGCAACAGACTGGCTATGACAAAGGCCATGTAAGTCGATTGAGGAAAGCGTCACAGCAATTTGAATGCCCTCGGTGCGGACATTGCTGCCAACCTCAGAACAACACACCACTTCGTGATTACTTTGCAGGGAAGGCGATGCAGGGATTTATTGATTACGCAGCAGCTAAGGGCCACTTCGTACCACCCGACGATCAGTTGGCACAATGTTCTTACGATGTAGCAGACGCGATGCTGAAAGCGAGGGAGCGATGAGCAGAGAAGTTATGCAGATGGCGCTTAATATGTTGAACGAGATTGCGGATGACGTGTATTGCGACCAAAAACTAGAAGGAGTCATCGCCGCCCTACGCCAAGCACTGGACACAGATTTAGCGCGAGTCGGAGAAGTTGGAGTATGGGGTGATTGCGAACCGCAGGAAGAAGTTGAAGATGGTTGGTGTAATTGGGTATGCCCCAAGCCGCAGGGTTATCTCATGCAGTGCTGTGATTGTGAATTGATTCACGAAGTTGATTACCGCGTTGTGAGATATGAATCTGAAGATTCAGAAGTCTATGAAGTTGTTGACGACCCTAACTTGCAAGCACAGATGCGATTGAGACGGCGAGATGACCTGTCACCAAAGCGTGAATGGGTTGGGCTGACGGATCAAGAAATAAACAGTGTTTGTTACAAACGAGATTGGACTGCGGCTTGGACTAATACGACTTTTGCCCGAGCCATTGAACAAGCCTTGAAGGAGAAGAATCATGGACATTAAACAGATCAGGCAGCGGATTATGTGCGAGGCTTACGACCTCGCAGACCGAGGCGATCACGAGGGGTACAACGCGGTCAAGGTGATGTGTAGTGACGTATTAGAACTGATTGGCAAGCAATGGGTTGGGCTGACGGATGATGAGGTATCAGAAATTATTGATCGTGAGATTGGGTTTAATAGTTGTTGGGGGCCAGAAGAAGCCTTTGTCCGTGCCGTTGAAGCCAAGCTAAAGGAGAAGAACACATGAGCAGAGAAGCTATGAAACACACACCGGGGCCGTGGACCTACGACAGAAGCGGCTATTCCTTGTACGTCAACAGCGGACGAGAACTTGTGACCGCGTTGTCAATGGACGGAAAGCGTATGGAAACATCAGAAGCCAACGCCCGCCTGATCGCCGCTGCGCCGGAACTGCTGGAGGCACTGAAATCCGTGATCGCATGGCTTGACGCGCCCGACGAAAGCGCGTTCAGCGACTCGGAACTAGCCCGCGCCGCCATCGCCAAGGCGACTGGGGGTGAGGTATGAAACACATTAAAACTTGGAGCGAAAGGTGCGAGGAACACCCCGATCATCAGGAGAGAATAATTACCGCACGCATGATTCAGGAAAGAATGCAGGAGGAGATTGATGAACTGCGTCAAGCACTAGAGGTAGATGGCGGTAATTTCTACGGAGATGGAACGGTCTACAGAGGGCAACGAAGTAAAGACAGTGCAGTGACGACCTACACTGCCAAGCTAAAGGAGAAGAACACATGAGCGGTGACCACAACAAGTTTCAAAAAGCCAAAGGTCAAAGGAAAGGACTGTTCGATGACGTACCCCTTGTTAACCCTGACAGAGACAAAGCTTGGGAAGCATTCATTAAGCGAAGAGATGTTAAAGCGATGATGAAAGGTAAAGAAGATTTCAAGTTCCCGCTCGATGGATCGTACGAACTGTGGTGTATCTGTTGGGAAAAGGCTTGGGCCGATGGGTTTATTGAAGGTTGGAAAGAGAAAAAATGATATGCAATGTCCATACTGTGCAGATGAAACATTTAGTTCTTACAAAACAAAAGTTATTGATTCACGACACTTTGTAGAGCCAACAAAAAAACGTTTTTATGTAGAACGAGTTAGAAAATGTACCAAGTGTCAGACCACATTTTCAACAACTGAATATTCCCCGGAGATAAAACATGAAAGAGTATCGAGTTGATATAAAAATCAAAAACAACTTACTGCTGAGTGCCATCGAAAATGCTGGCTTCCAATCAATTGCTGAATTTTGCAGAGAAGCAAACATATCGATGTCAAGCGTACATGGCTTGATAGGACTTAAAGAAAGCCCACTAAAACAAGACGGTACGTATACGGTTGCTGCACAAAAACTCTTAGACTATTTTTGTGCGTTGCCAGAGGATCTGTGGACCGAAGATCAACTGTGGAATACCTTAACGACCAACACAGGCCGTGTGCTGCTTGATAAACATCAGATGTCCGTGCTTACCTACGGCGGTGAAGAAGAAGTTCTGGTTCTTGAAGACATGATGCAAAAAAAAGAAATCCAAGAAAAAGTTAATGACATGCTGAAAACCCTCACGCCACGAGAAGAAAAACTTTTAAAGATGCGCTTTGGTTTTCATGGCATGGAACAACATAGCCTAGAAGAAACAGGCCAAGCTTTTGGTGTCACTCGAGAACGCGTTAGGCAACTTGAACACCGAGGTCTACAAAAACTTCGTCATCCCCAACGCCTTGACAAATTACGAGATTGCCTTGGGCAAGAAACGGAATCAGGGAGAAGACTCGCTAGTTTGAATATTTTTATTGCAAGAAAAAAGCCATCCAAAGAAGATCTTGATGCTTGTCAACACGCTTTTTTAGATGCTTACGATAAAGCCAGTAAGTCCAAACCAAATAAAACTTTGTCTCGCGCTGGCTTTTGGGATGCTTACCGTCATTTCCACAAAGTTCCTGCTACTAAATTAAACATTTCACTTGCCTACAACGAAGGCTGGAAAGAAGGATTAAAACATGATCAAGATTGACCCACGGGTGCAACTCCAAGTCCGGGTGGAACAGCTCCAAGCCGATGCAGAATTTGCCTATCGCCAAGCATATTCGCTGATGCTAAAGTCCATAGCCATCAAAGCCCTAGCCGAAGAACTTTTGAAAGACTTAAACAATGAACTTAGTAGACCGCCTAAAAGGAATTAGCGGTCCGTGGGCAGACGCCGCTGTTGCAAAAAAAGCGGCGCTACGGATCGAAGAACTTGAACGCCAGGTTAAACGCTACGAATGGTTGAGGTCTAAGTACATAACCATCGACGGAACATACGTCCTAACAGGATCGGGCCTCGACGAATTTATTGATGGAAATATCACCAATTAATTTTGATGAAGCTAACGCTTTTGTAGCTTCTTTTCACCGCCATCACAAACCCGTCCAAGGTTGCAAGTTTTGCATCGCCGTCAGTGATAACAACAAAGTAGTTGGCGTTGCTATCGTAGGAAGACCCGTCTCACGAATGCTTGACGATGGGTGGACGTTAGAAGTAAATCGGTGCTGTACCGATGGCACTAAAAACGCTTTCTCCATGCTTTACTCAGCCGCTTGGAAGGCAGCAAAAGCGCTTGGGTACAAACGTCTCATTACTTACACGCTTCCAGAAGAAGGCGGCGCATCTCTACGTGCTAGTAACTGGAAATGTATTGGCGAAAGAGGAGGCGGTAATTGGCACAGAACCTCAAGGCCAAGAATTGATACCGACGAACTTTTGCGCGGTCAAAAGTTATTGTGGGAAGCGTAACCCAATAAACCCAATCTGTAGGTAATTCCACCCAAAGGCTCCCCCTACCCCATAAAGGGTAAGGAGAGAGGATTCCACCCCCTTGCGGGAGGCCCATGTGCGAGACGGGTTAACTCTCACACCCCCGGACTTGGGCCTACGGCGAGTCCCACGGATTGTTCGGGATCTGCCCCCTAGCCTTACGGCATACCGTGTGCGGTTTAACTCCGAGCAGCCCCACTTGCGGCCCCTACTCTCGTGCGGAGTACGGTCGGTGCCAAAAGAAAAACCCCAGAAGACTTAGGAGGGGCATGGCCCTTGGCATGGGCAATCACGCAGTCTGCTAAGGAAGACATTGTGACCACACAAGCCCCACCTAAATACTCTGGGGTTCACCTTAGCGCTGCCGGTTGCCAGACCGACGGAACAAATTGTATAGGAACTTAAAAGCATGTCAACAAAAAAAAAGCCCCTTATTGCAAGGGGCTAAGTTCCAACAGGGAGACACACATGGACTACAGCCCCAATGCTATCGGCAATCCTTCAATACATCAAGCGCTTCTTCTACGTTGTTCACGATAAATAACTTCCCGCCAGTCCATTGGTCAAAGAAGATTTGCTCTGCCGGAGTGAGTTGTCTCGCGGACGGTGGTTTGCTTCCGTCTTTTACTTCCATCAAGATCGTGTGGCCTCGGTACCCAACTAACAAATCAGGTATGCCATCACCCTGACTGATAACCCGGACTGTCGCCCCGCAAGCCCTTAGTGCCTTGACGATAAGTCCTTGATTTTCATCAACCCTGGCTGCGCGTCGCATCAAAACTCCATAAATATTTATGGAGTTTAAACCTAGTTGACATGCCTAAACCTACCTGCTATATTGACTACACAACTAGCAGACAGGAGATAACATGAAGTTGACAAACAAATTTGATTTACCTCAGACGTTTATCAACGTCATCAAGAGGCCTACCTATACCAAGGGTGACTCTCATATCTCGGTGACTGAGCTTCTTAACTCTCCTCAGATTGTGAGTCTTAAGCATAAGCATTGGGATGATTTAGAACAGGATGCTTCAGAGATGGTATGGCAACTGTTCGGCTCCGCCGTTCATAAAGTCCTTGAGCATGGCAAAGACTCCCATCACGTCATCGAGGAACGCCTCTATACCAAACTTGATGGTTGGACTTTGTCAGGTCAGATGGACCTCCAAGAAGTAGAATCAGACGGCATCATCATCTCAGACTACAAAGTCACCGGCGCTTGGGCCGTGATGAATGAGAAACAAGACTGGCACAACCAGTTGAACGTTTACGCTTGGTTGATTGAACGTTGCAAGAACGTGCCTGTCAAAGCTGCCAAGATCGTAGCTATCGTAAGGGACTGGACGGCCCGTGAAGCGCAAACGAAGGATGGATACCCACAATCCCCCGTCGCTGTGATTGACATCCCCCTGTGGCCTTCTGAGGCCCGTGAAGCCTATGTCAAATCACGACTATCAAAACACAACGATGCCTACTTTGCACTCCAGCTAGACGATGAAATGCCGGAGTGTTCTACGGATGAGATGTGGGAAAGACCCACAACCTACGCACTGATCAAGACCGGCAATGTCCGGGCTAAGTCAGTCCACCCAACTTTAGAAGACGCGAATGCTGCATTCACTTCTTTGAAGGACTCCAAGGGTTACACCGTGGAGGTTAGAGAAGGCGAGCGAGTACGTTGCAAATCGTACTGTCAGGTCGCTAATTTTTGTAAGCAGTACAAAACTTATTTGGAGAAAACATGAACGTACAACT
>Ga0129333_10002451_pt1 | contig 17278 bp, 14 predicted proteins | sample CPB6_08_DNA_FD_94474 | JGI IMG/M metagenome (GOLD analysis project Ga0129333, IMG submission 94474) | Freshwater to marine salinity gradient microbial communities from Chesapeake Bay, USA - CPBay_Sum_0.6_0.8_DNA | ecosystem: Environmental > Aquatic > Marine > Coastal | place: USA: Chesapeake...
TAATAATGTACAAGCCTTGCGGGCTGTTCAATCCGTTTTTTTGGCTTTGTATGAGTATATTTCTCCAGGGGAAATCCAAGATGTGCTGGGAACCTTACCCCGCGCCTTACGTGAATTGGTTCGCCAACCCATTCTTGCTCCACCGGTCAATCACAATACAAAATGAGTGTGCGGTATGCGATCGGTGCTTTTTATCTTTCTTTTTTATGGCGTGGTGGCTGTATGGGCACAGGTCAATACCTTTCTAGGGCTCTCCGTACAAAACGATTTTTTAAATTACCGTGGTCATGGTACCGATCGATACTATACGGGGGGGAATCAGCTCGATTTTTTTTTATACGATAGTAAAGCAAGAATCTCTCACCATCATATTTCATTGACTCAACAACTTTATACTCCTGCTGATCTGCAAGACAGTTTACTCCGTCCCTTGGACTATCCTTATGCGGGATTATTATTTATATCGTATCGTATTCAGCATCGTATCGGGTCTTCGAAAACACGCTGGGCTTTATCTTCTTCGTGGGGCTATTCGGGTCGGCGCTCTGGCGCTGGCCGCACACAGCAGCTTTTGCATCGGGTCATCGGCGATGAGATTCCGCAAGGTTGGCAGTACATTGCTGAAAACGGTTTTTTTTGGCAGGGTTCTTTTTTAGCAGGCCAACCCATTGTGCGCATTTCGAATGCAACAGTGTTAGTATATCAGGCTGTCGAATGGGGCGGTCTCTTTCAACGCATACGTTGGGGAGTGCAAGTTCTTCATAATCCAATGGATTGGCCCATGGGCTCTTTCCTGTTGTTCCCCGAAGGTAAACAGGGGCTTTCCAAAAAATCGCTGACGCTGTTTCTGACGCCAACAATTACATGGGTATTTAAGAATCGTTTGTTGGAATGGCTGCCAGAGATCAATCTCGTTTCTTTTCGCCAGTCTCGTAGTATAAATAAACAGCTTATAGGCCTCGAATTCGGACTTGGCTATACTACGCGAAATGGAAATATACAATTTGTTCAGTATTTGCAACAGCCTGAATTCAGAGAGGCTAAGAGCCATGCTTACGGCGAGATCACGATTCGTATTCCGATAAACTTTTATAAGAGCCAGTAAGTTTGTCTGGGGGCTACCCCATTTGATAATAGCTCTTCTTGCTCAATCTGTTCTTTTTCTTGCATCTCTTGTAGCCAGCTAATCACCCGTTGCTCTTTCTCCACCATTTTTTGCAGTATATTTTTCATGGTGGGGTGCCCTAGTTTATCACTCAGACGAGTTGCTTGCTGGTAGTAGTTAGCTTTAAGCGTAGCGATACTGATCAGGGAGGCGATAAGGCAATGGTCGATCTCGTTTTCATTATCGCAGTAGTTTATTTTTTCTTTTGTATCCCTGCAAAATAGTGTCGCCATTGTATTAGGTTGCAGCAATACGCCGATACCTCCTTCTTTGACCAGCTCACCCAATTTAATTAGGCTCTCCTCGGTGAAGATGATATACTTCTGCATGATCAAAGTAAGGCGCAGTGACTTTGTCTTTATAATCAATTCTGGCAAATGATGTTTCAATTCTTCTTCGATGGCTTCGAGTTGTCTGATATCGTAGAACAGAATCTGTTCCCATCCCTGGTTATTTTTTTTCATGTTTCAAGTTATCTTTCACAATGATACTCCCTGTGTTAGCGGCTTCCGCTGACCCTGGTCATAGCAATTCCGATTACTGTCATTGGTGTTGATTTTATGTCGAATTACATTTTCAGCATGAATTGGATAGGTCCATTTTGTGCTGTCACCCGACACGATCGGTCGCGCATATTCAATGCTGATCTTGTTACTGATACTGTTGCAGCATTCGAATCACGTCCGATACCTCTGTTGATTACTAGCCCGGCTTTTCCCGAAGGAGGATTTCTTCCATTGCCCTACCGTTCAGAGGGATGTAATTGTAATCCGCCCTTACAGATTGTAGGAATTCCGTCTTCGGCCCGCAGTTTGCTGGTGATATTGGAACAACCAGGAGCCCCGCTGGCTCCTAGGACACATTGGCTTTGTTGGGACTTACCTACGAACTCTCACATACAAACACGTGAGCAAAATGGGACACAGGGGCGAAATGATTTTTTGCACGAGGGGTACACCGGCCCTTTTCTGCAAAAAGAAATTTTCCGTTTTACTTTTCTTGTCTATGCACTTCGTTATCAGCTGCATTTACCCCCGGGAGCCTCTCGCTATCAGGTAGAAAAACTTATCGCCTCTGCACAATTGGCTTGCGGTGGTTTGTCGTGCTTTGCTTGACCTCTGTCAGGAGGTCAATATTCTAACGCATGTATATTTTGACCGATATCACCTCGGGTATGCTGCCGCTGCTCAATTACCTGCTCTGACCTTATCTATTTTCATAAATCACTAAACTATTTTTTATGAAAAGAATGTTACCTCAGCTGTATGGTATTGCCAGCTTTTTTTTGTTGTCTTTAGCCACTTTAAGTAGTTTTTTTTCTTTTTCGCAGATCTGCGATTTTGAGCAGGGTCAAAATGGAGGGGTAGGACTTCCGAGAAAAAGCCCCATCGATTTTGCCCGCGGAAATAGTAACGCCGTAAAGTCACATTTTTCCGAAGGCAATTCAGTTCCCTATCGAATTGAGATCGATAATTTGATGCCGAATACTCGCTATCGTATATTGATCTCTTTTGATGTTAAGAAAAGTGGTAAGTATGCGCTCGACTATATTACCGGTTTTCAGAGTCTGCAAGTTGCCAGCGGTGATCTGCCTGAATTCGTGAATCCGATTCGGGGTACCAGTTTGCAGTCGGTAGCCGGCTTGACTATTAGCACCTTGGCAATTCCTGCACCGGTTTTTTCAAGTAGTACAATTTTCAACGATAAAGCCTCTGCCAGTTTTTCGACACTCAAAACACCTGCTTCTTTTAACCCAGAGACTACAGATCCGGCCTCTACACTTTCTGCATCGGTTCGCGATAAAGGAAATATGGTCCTTTGGAATGGGACACTAAACAGTATAAACTATGTGGGAGGGGTGAATATGACACCCCAAGACGTAACCGCTAGTATGGAAGTGGTCTTTACAAAAGCAAATAATTCTAATAAAGTAGTGCTAGCCTGGGGGGGGCATATTGCCTCTTTAAAAGACTGGGGACAGGGTAACTCAGCTTCCGCTATTCCGGGATCCCCCTACCATATGTTTATTGAGACTGTCAGAAAAGTAAGTGACAATTCCCTCGTCTGTAACGGAAATATGGATTGTCAATTGGCTGCTGACGCAGTTACGCCTGCGCCCAGTTGTTCTATCACCGGACCTGCCTTGATCTGTCCGGGTGTTTATCCTGTCAACTATACCGCTACACTCGATGCTGCACAAAACGGACCGGTATCTTATCAATGGATTCTTACCAATCAAAATCTTTCGGCTCAGGCCCAGCTTGCCGGTACGGTCTCCGGTACAACCAGTACCAGTACGGTAACCAGTTCCGTTGTGCCGGCTTCTCCCAATTTTACACCCGGAGGTACTTATTTATTGCAGTTACAAGTGGTGCGTAATGGTATTACGGGGGTTTGTTATCTCAATTCTGCTACGGCCCCTGGCACTTCAGTTAAGGTGAACAATGCCTCATTATCTGCTTTGGCAACTCCCTCTTCGATTTCTCTGAACAGCACTAGTACAAGTTTATTAAGTGCTTCAGCACTCATCGATGGCCAGCCCGCTGATGAAAGTTTCAGTTACGATTGGACTGTGGTAAGTGCTGGAGGATTACAGGGTGGTACTCTTTCTTCGAGCACCTCTCGTACGCCCACCTTTACCGCTGCGGCTGCAGGAACCTATGTGTTCAAAGTCAGGGCTACACAACAAACAGCACCTAATTGTATAGACTCCGCCACCGTCACCGTGGTCGTATCGGCAGCTCAAACATGCCCCACTGTTCCAACACAGACTATTTGTGCACAAACAGCAGGATTAACTTATTCTGCTTCTTCTCCTGCTGCTACCGATGTCAGTTATACCTGGTCTGTCAATAACGGAGCCAGTCTTCAATCTGCAAATGGATTACAATCTATCGATGTCAATGCTGGTTCGCTTTCTTTCGATCTTACACTCACACTTGATTATGTCAACCCATTGTTATCGAATCTGGTTTGCACTTACCCTATTACCGTCAATGCGCTTCCTGTTGTGAGTACGGGTTCTTATGGTCCTTATTGTGCGGGTAGTGCCAGTGCGACCTTGAACGGTAGCCCTGCCGGTGGTGTTTGGTCCGGTACGGGTGTAAGCGGTAGTTCATTTGATCCTGCTACAGCGGGCGTTTATGAACTGACGTATAGTTACACTGATGAGAATGGATGCAGTGCGTCGGCCTCTACCTCTATTACCGTCAATGCGCTTCCTGTTGTGAGTACGGGTTCTTATGGTCCTTATTGTGCGGGTAGTGCCAGTGCGACCTTGAACGGTAGCCCTGCCGGTGGTGTTTGGTCCGGTACGGGAGTAAGCGGTAGTTCATTTGATCCTGCTACAGCGGGCGTTTATGAACTGACATATAGTTACACTGATGAAAATGGATGCAGTGCGTCGGCTTCTACGACCATCGTTGTAAAAAACAAGCCCGTGGTTAACGCCGGATGTTATGGACCCGTTTGTCAAAATTCCTCTTCTGTATTTTTAAGCGGCACGCCAACAGGGGGAACCTGGAGTGGTCCCGGAGTGACTGGTCGAAGTTTCGATCCCTCGGAAGCGGGTCCTGGCACCCATATTTTGACCTACACGTACCAGGTGCCAGGCGGTTGCTCCATTACAACAACGGCTAGTATCGAAGTGCTCTCTTTGCCCAATGTGGATGCAGGTTCCTATGCACCCATTTGTTTGAATCAAGGACTGATCACATTGATCGGAACACCAGCAGGAGGAGAGTGGAGTGGATCTGGAGTGCAGGGAAATCAGTTTAGCCCAATTGCGGCCGGAGTAGGATCTCATACTGTTGTGTATAGCTACACCGATATAGCCGGCTGTTTTTACAGCGATGAAGCCATAATTGAGGTTAACGAATGTGAGGAACCGGCCAAGACTACTTACACCCAGCGAATTGCTCCAGCAATTCCTTTGACTACTGCAGTTCCAAGCGCAGATTCTTTGCTGACTACTAGTAAAAGGCCAACGCCTAAGTCGCCCACAACTGTCAATGCAATTTCTGTGGCTCCAACGGTAAAAGTGTTCCCGAATCCCTTTAAAGAAGTAGTACGCTTTATGATAAGCTTACCAGTTTCTGACAAGGTTACCATCAAACTTTACGATATAAACGCCCAATTGCTAGGCGTAGTCTTCGAAGGAGAACTTACGGCTGGTTTCACGAAGGTTATCGATTACGCGATGCCCAAAATGGCCGCTCCCGTTTTATATAGGGTGAGCACTTCGAGAGCTATCACCAGCGGATTGTTATTACCAGGAGCAAAGTAAAAAAGTAGTATCCGTAAAAAATGGGAGTAAGAAAATTGCTCCCATTTTTTTATATAGTTATCATGTAATAAGTGATATCAGTCATTGGTTGAGCGGCATAAGATTAGGTGATTTGTAAAACAGTATGCGAAAGATTTTACTCATAGCCAGTGATCCTGCTATCAGGACACTTACAACCGATGTTCTTGCTTTGGCACATTACCAAGTACTATTAGCCCAAGATGGAAAGAGCGGTGTGGAAATGGCCGAGACAGAGCAGCCGGATGTAGTCATAACTGAAATTGCGATGCCAGGTCTGGATGGGTATGGTGTAATGCATTTATTACAAAGCTATCCTTGGTTTTATAATACCCTTTTTATTGTTCTTTGTACCGCCTGTGATAAGGTAGAGCTTAGACGTGCCATGAGTATGGGAGCCGATGATGTGATCATCAAGCCCTTTGATGGAACTGAGTTGTTGAGCAGTATCGAGGTGCGGTCAAAAAAAAGAGATTCTCTGGCAAAGTCAAATGGTCATGCGCCGGTTACAATAGCTCCCCCCGTGCAGACTGAAAAGGAATTAATGATGCAGCTGATAAGTGATCGGAACATAGACCGATACAATCGTCGCCAATTGATCTACAAAAAAGGAGATCGGCCTACTAAATTATTCTACTTGATCAATGGGAAGGCTCGCTCCTTCAATACCCATCCCGATGGAAAGGACCTGGCCATCGATTTATTCGGCCCTGGCGATTTTTTAGGGTATGCCGATATCTTAAAGAATCACAATTATGCAGAATCAGTGGAAACAATAGAATATGTGGAGTTAGCCGTTATTCCCCGGGCCGAGTTTGAACAATTAGTCTTTCAGAATCCGGTTTTTGCCAGGCGCTTTATTGACTTGGCCGTGACCCGATCAAAAATTATGGAGCACCGCCTGCTATGGATGGCCTACCATACGCTTCGACAAAAGGTGGCTGCGGCTTTGTTGCACCTGATCGAAAAATATGGCAATGGGCAAAATTCGCCCTTTGAGATCAATCTCAACCGAAGTGTATTTGCCAGTATTGCCGGCACGGCCACCGAATCCTCTATTCGAACACTGGGAGAGTTCCGTTCAGAGAAGTTGATCGAGTTGGAAACGGATGGAACCATCAGGGTTACGAACCCTAAGCGCCTTGGCCAGCTGGTGGGGTAGTTATGATCGCATAAAATAAGTATTTTTTTATTGTATTATAAGTATAAATGCTTATTATTGTTTTCAATTTCATCAAGATCTAAACTGCTGCCATGAGAAAACTAGTATTTGTAGGAAAGCCTGTGCCGTCCATGCCTAACGTGCCTGAGGTACTCAGTATCGCGGGGTATGAGGTATTCGTTGCCGAAGATGGAAAGACAGGTATTTTACTGATCATGGAAAAACAACCCGATCTTATTATTTCAACTATCGAATTATCTTATCTGGATGGCCTGAGTCTTTTGCATGTGATCAAAAAGCATCCCCAGTTCATTTGTACACCTGTGATTTTTGTCACGGCTAACCATCAACTCGCCGACATTCGAAAGGTAATGACAGCCGGCGCGGATGATTGTATTACATCACCATTTACCGAAACGGAATTACTATATGTGGTAGAGTGTCGTTTACAACGGGCTGATATGATCAGGCAGCACCTTGCCAAAAACGCAAACGGTACTACAGTCGATCAGCAAACTGAAAAGCAATTATTAGAAGAATTTCTACAGGGCAGAAGTCATCATCAGTTTGGACGCCATCAACCTATCTATAAAGAGGGGCAATCGCCGAAATTTCTCTATTTCGTTAAGCAAGGCAAAGTGCGTTTATTCAAGTCGAGCAGTGATGGAAAAGATTTGGTTATCGATCTTTGTGGAGATGGAGATTTCATCGGTCACACTGCCTTGATCCAAAACACGCACTACCGAGAATCTGCAGCTTCCATTGACAGCACAGAATTGATTTTGGTGCCTCGCACTGAATTTTTACAGCTTCTTAAGGAAAATGTATTGCTAAGTAATAAGTTTAATCTGATCCTGGCCAGCACCCTAACACATAAGAATAGTCATTTGGTCGGGATTGCTTATAATTCGCTTCGTCAGAAAGTGGCGGAGGCACTGTTATTGGTCAAGAATAAATATGCACCTCCGCAACAACAGCATTTCAGTATACAAATGAATCGCGAGGTGCTCGCCAATATTGCAGGTACTGCGAAGGAATCTCTGATCAGAACGCTCAGTGATTTTAAATCAGAGAAGCTTATCGAGGTAGGGGGTGATGGTGTTATTCGTATTGTCAATGAAAAAAAGCTACAGGTTTTAGCGGGCTAGTAGCTTGCGTTCGTTTCTTCTCTCCCATGGTTTATGCTTTCGATAGGCAGTAAAAAAGTGGCGATGCAACTTTCGCTGCATCGCCGTACCTATTAAAACCAACCCTGCTTGCTTATGTTCGGTCTGTAAGAATACAAACCCAGAACAAGATCAAAGTAACATTCAATAACTTCGTCGTAAAATGATCATCAGTATCGATCCGCTGATTATCATCATGTCAGAAAACGATCGTTGCGAGGCCAAGGCAACGCTACCAGCACCTCACATCCTTTTCCGGGAGTAGAGTGTACTTGCAAATGCCCTCTCAGTTGTGAGGTCAGGATCTCGACCTTGTTGAGTCCGCCACGCCATTGTTTTTTATCGGGATAAAATCCAATCCCATCGTCCTTTACCGAAAGCAAGATGCCCCTGTCGATCAGTTCCAGACTGATCCACGCATCTGATGCTTGGGCATGAACGCCGATATTATTGATCAATTCCTTGGCAATACGGACTAGAGATAGTTTTACCATTTCGTTTGCTTCCTCAATTTGCTCATTATAGTCAGAGAGTTCAAATTGAGTGGGAGTAAGTTGGTTGTACTTTTCTATCAACTCAGACAGAGAACCTTGCAGGCCCAACAGTTGCAGGGGAGGGACTTCTATTTTCGCATATAATTCTTTTATCTGCTCGATAGCCTGCTCTATAATTTTGATACCTCTTTCGTATTTACTATTTTCCTTCATCAATTCTGTACGATCTGTTTTCAAATAATTTCTGGCCACGATCAGTACCTGAGATATGTTCTCATGAAGATTTACGGCAATTCTTCCCAGTTCATTTTCTTGTTGCCAAATTGCGCGCTGTAAGAGTTGCTGACTAAGGTTCAATTTACTGTTCAGGCGACGCAGTTCATTTTTTTTCTCTTGGGTGATATCCTGTAAATAACCTTTCAGTTTTGTGGTTTTACCAGCACTCTGTTCAGTTTGGCAGCTGACTCTTACCCAGATCTCTTTGCCTTCTGCATTTATTTTTTTTATCTCTTGTTCAAAGGATAGGCCCCTTGATATCGCGAGTTTGAATTTTTTTCTGATACTTTCTTGATCTTGCTGAAAGGGACTCTTGTATAGTTCTTCCAGTAATAGGTTACCAGCTAGTTTATCGCTGGTCAAAGATGCTTGTTCCGGAAAAATGGAGAGTCTACCCGTTGGAATGTCATACTCCCAGCCAAAAATACACGAGAGTTGCAGGGTCAGAATGGCCTGTTCAAGTTGCTGCTGCTGGGTTGGCTTTCCTGTATCTCGCCGGGTACTAATTTTTTCTTCCAGCTCACCATTATTGCCCCGGATCATTTGCTTAGCGAATTGGTAGAATTTCATTGGAGGCTTTGGGTTCGGCTCAAAGTTAGTAAAAATACTTAAATATTTAATAAAAATAAATATCTAAGTGTTTATACCAACCTGTTTTAGTTCCCCCCTGATCTATGAAGGACGTAAAAGACTGATAATCAGCATATATTACATTTCCCTTCTTGTGCTCGCTTTAGGTCTTCTTATACGCGATCCAAACTATGGGTTAGGAAAATGTCTGATTGATGAGAAATCAATAGCGCGTGATCATCATAATTTTTCTTCCCTCCGGAAGGGAGTCTGTTTCTGCCAGCAGTACGTTGCCATTTTTTTCCAGTACTATTTCAATCAGATCATCTACTGCATCGGTTAGTATACGATGCGCATGCGTGGGCGGTTTTCGAAACAGGTGATAGGGATCACTCTCTATTATAAATCCTGATGTGTGATATGATTCATCTACTAACATCGTCCGACAATTACCTTCTTGTGCAGCACGCCAGCAGGCTTGCAAGCCCTCTCTGGTTTGCCCTCTTCCAACAGCTTCGTTGAATTGCTCTATTTGTGTGCTGATCTTTTTCTCAAAATAGGTATTGACGCTGGGCCAACTATATGTGCTCAATTGATCCGGGCTGAGGTGAGAGGGGTCTTTCTCTACATAGATCAAGAGTTCTTTTTTTATAGCGCAAAGCTTCCTGTATATAGCAAGCGGCTTTTGATCGGCCACTACTACAAGTGGAGTAGTTCCGCTATGATATTTTCGCACGATTTCATCTGCTTTTTTAAAGTGATGGGTTGCTCGGTCTTCTATTATCTCTTGTTTTTCTTTTTCAAAGCTTTTAACATGGGCCTGCCCGGCATAAGAGGTACTTCTGGAGGGACGTTCGTATTCAAACGCCTCTTTGAAAATACCCGAAAGTCCTGTTTGTGTAAAGGCAGTTAACTGCGTAAACTTGCCTTGAAAAAGCTGTGCTTTTTGCAAGGTAAGTGTAAGCAAAAGATAAGGCTGTTCATACTGTGCCTTTTTAAGAAGATCTCTTACCTCAAAGCTATTTCCGATCAGAATTTTTTCTTTGGGGATGAACGGAAAGGTGATGATTTGTTGCAGGTTCTCAGCTATAAAAAACCCAATACCCTGTGGCGGATGAATGGGGTCTAGCTGCTCCTTAAGCTGCAATAGGCGAGAAACCCACCACTCGGCAGATCGATCAGGGTTCAGTTGGTCCCACCACTCCTTTGCTCGTTGAATGGATCTGTCGATGAGGCGTTTGTTCTGCTCTCTTTCGGGGCCATATTTCGCCAGCGGCAAAATAATTGAAATACAGGTATTCCCTCTTTCGGAAAGCAATAATCTAAGTTCTTCTCCAGGTAAGAGCGTATCGGAAATGTCCATGTCTTGCTGTTTAGCAGGGAAGGTACTCCCTGCTAAATCAGCCTGCTATGATACTATCCACCGGCCATCTGATAATGATCAGCTTCTTATCAATTAGCCAGATCGAAGCGATCCAGATTCATGACCTTGTTCCAAGCGGCAATAAAATCATAAACGAATTTCTGTTGCCCGTCTTCGCAAGCATAGACCTCTGCCAGTGCACGTAGTTCAGAATTAGAACCAAAGATCAGATCGACACGACTGGCGGTCCATTGAAGTGTTCCGGTACGACGATCTATTCCCTCGTAGACCGATTCATCCTGTCCGGATTTTTTCCAGCTTGTATTTATATCGAGGAGTGATACAAAAAAATCGTTGGTGAGTATTTGTGGTCTTTTGGTTAATATACCACAAGTAGAGCCGTCATAGTTAGCTCCCAACGCACGCATACCTCCAACCAGTACGGTCATTTCCGGAGCTGTCAGCGTCAGTAATTGTGCTTTGTCGATCAGCAGATCCTCGGCATGCGCCATCTGTCCTTTCTTTTTGTAGTTTCTGAAACCGTCTGCCACCGGTTCTAACACAGCGAACGATGCCACATCTGTCTGTGACTCGGAGGCATCGGTACGCCCGGGAGTGAACGGAACGGTGGTGGGCTGTCCCGCATCTGCTGCTGCTTTTTCAATGGCTGCGCAGCCGCCCAACACGATCAGATCTGCAAGAGAAACTTTCTTCGTCCCTTTTTGCTTACCGTTAAATTGCTTTTGGATCGTTTCCAGTTTTGAAAGTGCCGATGCCAGCTGAGTAGGGTTATTGACTTCCCAATATTTCTGTGGAGCTAACCGCACTCTTGCTCCATTGGCACCTCCTCTTTTATCGGAGCCCCTGAAGGTTGATGCAGATGCCCAGGCAGTACTTACCAGTGAGGCAATCGATAGACCGCTTTGCAAGATTTCTTTTTTCAGCTCATCAATATCCTTTGCATCGATTAACTCGTGATCAACGGCAGGTACAGGATCTTGCCAGATCAATTCTTCTTGTGGCACCTCGGGGCCTAAATAACGAGCACGAGGACCCATGTCACGATGCGTTAGTTTAAACCAAGCTCTGGCAAAGGCATCGGCAAATTGATCAGGATTTTCATAAAAGCGTTTTGAAATAGGGCCATAAATAGGATCGTAGCGTAGGGCTAGATCGGTCGTCAGCATCATGGGTGCATGACGTTTGGCGGGATCATGTGCGTCTGGGACGGTTCCTTCACCGGCTGAGCCCTTGGGTTTCCATTGATGGGCGCCTGCTGGGCTTTTTGTTAATTCCCATTCAAAGCCGAACAAGTTTTCGAAATAGTTATTGCTCCATTTAATGGGTGTTGTAGTCCAAGCACCTTCGAGTCCACTGGTGATGGTGTCTACTCCATGTCCGGTGCCAAAGTTGTTTTTCCATCCGGTGGCTTGCTCCTCGATGCTGGCCGCAGCAGGTTCGGGGCCGACATATTTAGAGGGATCAGCAGCACCATGTGTTTTTCCGAAGGTATGTCCTCCGGCGATCAGGGCTACGGTCTCTTCATCATTCATAGCCATTCTTCCGAATGTTTCGCGGATATCGCGGGCCGATGCAATGGGATCGGGATTGCCATTGGGCCCTTCAGGATTTACATAGATAAGTCCCATTTGCACGGCACCCAACGGGTTTTCGAGCTCGCGATCGCCACTGTAGCGTTTATCGCCCAGCCATTCTTTTTCAGAACCCCAGTATACATCTTCTTCGGGTTCCCATACATCTTCTCGTCCACCGGCAAATCCAAACGTTTTAAACCCCATCGATTCGAGCGCGCAGTTTCCGGTAAGTATCATAAGATCGGCCCAGGATAATTTTTTTCCATATTTCTTCTTCACTGGCCAAAGTAGCATTCGCGCTTTATCAAGGTTAGCATTGTCAGGCCAGCTGTTGAGTGGAGCAAATCGTAATGTTCCTGATCCGGCTCCGCCCCGTCCATCACCGATCCGGTAAGTGCCCGCACTGTGCCAGGCCATTCTGATAAAGAAAGGACCGTAGTGACCATAGTCGGCCGGCCACCAGTCTTGTGAGTGAGTCATCACTTCCATTATATCTTTCTTTACAGCCTTTAAGTCGAGACTGTTGAATTCCTTTGCATAATCAAAAGAAGTCCCCATGGGGTTTGAAGCCTGTGTGTGCTGTCTGAGAATATTCAATTTGAGTTGTGCAGGCCACCAGTCTCTGTTAGAGGTGCCGCTGCCGGCCCCTTTTTTTATGGCGCCACCTGAAAAGGGGCATTTACTCTCGCTGTTAACGTTGTACGATGTCTTGCTGCTTGATGTATTTTTTTCCATAATTTTTTTTTGTGCGGATTGCAAATTTACGGTGGCTTTTTTCAAAAAAACCAAACTGACAAGAATCACCGCTACCGCGGTGCCCGGCTTTTTTCATGCTCATCGGTTTTCGAAAGCAAGCTTTCGAAACCTCTTCGCATAAAAAAAGCCTCGCAGCTTCACTGCAAGGCTTTGTAGCCCGTACGGGATTCGAACCCGTATCACCACCGTGAAAGGGTGGTGTCCTAGCCCTTAGACGAACGGGCCGTTTTAAGGACGGCAAAGATAGGGCGGGTAGCTTGTCCGGCAAAATGTTTTTAGTGGAAACAGGCCGCAGTAAAACAAGGCTAGCAAGGAAATACAAGGGTTCAATTTGAACGCATTCCAGTAATTTTGTGCCTCAAAATTCTTTTGCTATGAGTACTATCAAAGTTGCTATCAATGGATTTGGTCGGATCGGCCGCCTGGTATTTCGTCAGATTTACAATTTGCAGGGTATCGATGTGGTCGCGATCAATGACCTGACTAGTCCAGCTGTGTTGGCCCATCTGTTGAAATACGATAGCGCACAAGGCCGTTTCAATGCCGAAGTCAAAGCAACAGAAGACGCCATTGTGGTCAATGGAGATACACTCAAGATCTATGCACAGAAAGACCCTGCTCAAATTCCTTGGGGTCAACACCAGGTCGATGTTGTGCTCGAATGCACCGGTTTCTTCACCGACAAAGACAAAGCCGCAGCACACCTGAAGGCTGGTGCAAAAAGGGTAGTCATCTCTGCGCCGGCAACTGGCGATCTCAAAACGGTTGTCTACAATGTCAATCATACTATTTTGGATGGCTCGGAGACTATCATTTCTTGTGCCTCTTGCACGACAAACTGTTTAGCACCGATGGCAAAGGTTCTCGATGATGAGTATGGTATCATCACGGGGATCATGACCACCATTCACGCCTATACCAACGATCAAAACACACTCGACGCGCCTCATCCGAAAGGCGATCTGCGCCGGGCCCGTGCCGCTGCAGCTAATATTGTTCCCAACAGCACCGGCGCTGCCAAGGCTATCGGCCTGGTGCTGCCGCAGCTAAAGGGTAAACTCGATGGGGGTGCCCAGCGCGTGCCTACCATTACCGGTTCCTTGACGGAGCTGGTGTCTGTACTCCAGAAAAAAACAAGTGTAGAGCAGATCAATGCTGCTATGAAGGCAGGATCGAATGAATCGTTCGGTTATACAGAAGATGAATTGGTCAGCACGGATATCATCGGTATCCACTATGGGTCGCTCTTTGATGCCACTCAAACAAAGGTGATGACTGTGGGCGATCAACAACTGGTCAAAACAGTGAGCTGGTACGATAACGAGATGAGCTATGTAAGCCAGCTGGTCCGTACCGTAAGCTACTTTGCCAAACTCATTAAGTAAGCGATGAGCGCTTTCGATTCTTTTTCTTTCAAGGGCCAAAAGGCCTTGGTGCGGGTAGATTTTAATGTCCCGTTGGACAAAGCCCTGCAGATCACGGACGATACACGCATGCGCGCAGCCTTGCCCACGATCAATAGTATTTTACAGCAAGGAGGGGCCGTTATTCTAATGAGTCACTTGGGTCGTCCCAAAGAGGGCCCTTCTGATGAATACTCTCTTCGTCATCTTATTCCGCACTTGAAAGCTTTGCTGCCCGGTATCCCGGTTCACTTTGCAGATGATTGTATCGGTGCTCAAGCCAAGGATCTCGCCGCTTCGCTATTACCTGGCGAAGTTTTATTGTTAGAGAATCTTCGTTTTTATCCCGAAGAAGAAAAAGGTGATCTTGCCTTTGCCGCGCAGCTGGCCCGGTTGGGAACTGTTTGGGTCAACGATGCATTCGGAACAGCACATCGTGCCCATGCTTCTACCGCAGTAATGGCTTCTCAGTTTTCTCCCGATAAGCGGCTCTTCGGAAAGTTGATGGAGGCCGAAGTGGCCAGCGCCCAAAAAGTATTACACCAGGCCGCTACTCCTTTTGTTGCGATTATCGGAGGCGCCAAGGTTAGCGATAAAATAATGATCATAGAGAACTTGCTGGAGCGCGCCACCGATGTTATAATAGGAGGCGGCATGGCCTATACTTTTTTTAAGGCGCTTGGAAAAAATATCGGGAACTCTCTATGCGAAGAGGATCGGCTTTCGCTGGCCTTGAATGTATTGGAAAAAGCAAAAAAGAAAGGTGTACGCATTCACTTGCCCGAAGACAGTGTTGTAGCCGATCGATTTGCTGCTGATGCTGAAACGACAATTGCTTCAAGTACGGATATCCCGGCAGGTTGGATGGGCCTCGATATTGGTCCGGCTGCTCGCACGCAGTTCGAAAATGTCATCAACTCGGCTAAGACCATTTTATGGAATGGCCCCATGGGGGTCTTTGAGATGCCTGCTTTTCAGGAAGGCACTAAATCCGTTGCACTCTCTATTGCGAAAGCTACCGAAAAGGGAGCTTTCTCGTTGGTGGGCGGAGGAGATTCCGTAGCGGCTGTCAATCAGTTTAAGCTGACTGAAAAAGTCAGTTATGTTTCTACCGGCGGAGGAGCCATGCTTGAGTATTTCGAAGGGAAAGTACTTCCGGGTATCGCTGCCGTAACAGGATAGGCAGGTTGTTAAATTTTCTCTTGAGCGTATCGCTTTCTCGCAACTGACATTTTTTGCAGTAATTTTATGGTTCAAAATAAATACCTATGAAAGGATCAACTATTACTTTATTGGTGGTGCTGGGCGTATTCGTACTGTTTGCATTCTGGGGCTGCAATGCATACAATGGCTTTGTTACCGGAGAACAGGGTGTTAAGAAAGCATGGAGTAATGTCGAGACAAATTACCAGCGTCGTACCGATCTGTATGGTTCCGTTATCAAGACCGTGGAAGCATCTGCCAATTTTGAGAAGTCAACCCTCAATGCGGTGGTCCAAGCTCGCGCGGCTGCTACACAGGTCAAGATAGATGTAAACGATCCCGCTTCTTTACAGGCTTACCAGCAAGCGCAGGCCAATTTGCAAGGTTCCTTCAGCCGCCTGATCGCCTCTTTCGAGCAATATCCCGATCTCAAGACCACCAAGGCCTTTCAGGATTTTCAAACTCAGATCGAGGGAACAGAAAACCGGATCAACGTGGCTCGGCAAGATTATAATAAGGCTGTTGAAAGCTTCAATCTGAGCGTAAAGCGTTTTCCCGGAAACCTGTTAGCGGGCCTGTTCGGGTTCAAGGAAAAAGCCTATTACGAGGCCGATAAGGGCACCGAGAAAGCACCTGATATCAACTTCAACATCCAGTAAGCAATACCCTTGTTTTCATTTTTTACATCTAAAAAGCCGTTGTTAAGCGATGCGCAGCAATCAAGTTTGTTGCAAGCCATCCGCTTGGCAGAGAAAAGGACCAGTGGAGAGATCAGGATCTTTTTGGAACGTCGTTGCCGCTATGTGGATGCTGCCGATCGTGCTGGCGAGATTTTTTTTGAGCAAGGCATGCAGCAGACTGCTCAACGCAATGCTGTGTTGATCTACCTGGCCACCCAAGACCATCAGTTGGCGATCTGGGCCGATCAAGGCATCTATGAAAAACTGGGTCCTCATTTTTGGGGAGAAAAGGTACAAGCAATGGCAAGTCTTTTTAAGAAAGAAGATTATCTGCAAGGTCTTGTCAATTGCGTCGAAGCAATAGGGGAGGCCTTGCATCAGCATTTTCCTTTCGACAGACAGAGTGATAGCAATGAGTTGTCCGACGAGATCTTATTTGGAAAATAATGAAAAAAATCTTTTTTCTTCTCTGGATCTTATGTAGTGCACAACTGCTTTTAGCACAAGTGGAGTCGGTGATCCCCAACAGGCCTTCTCCTGCGGTTTTATACAATGATCTTTCCAGCGGCAAATCGTTTTTGACAGCCTCACAGGCCGATCAATTAGAAAAAATATTAGTTGCATACGATGACAGCACCTCTACACAGATCTGTGTGGTGATCGTAGAGAGTCTACAAGATTATACAGCCAATGAATACGCCACCGCGTTAGGAAGAAAATGGGGCGTGGGCAGCAAGCAATTCAATAATGGCGTGGTAATCCTGATCTCGACCGGTGGTGAAGAAGGAAAGCGAGAGGCTTATATTGCTACGGGCTACGGTATGGAAGGCGTTATACCCGATGTAGTGGCCAAGTCGATTCTTGAAAATGATATTATCTATAATTTTAAGCAGGGGCAACGCTATCGTGGTTTGGAGCAGGCCATACGGTCTTTGCAAAAAGCCGCTGCGGGGGAGTATAAAGCGCCTGCCCACCGTAAGAAACAAGGCGGACGCGCTATTCCTCCTTTTGTGATCGTTATCTTACTACTGCTGGTGTCGGTCTTGTTCGGTGGCGGCGGTGGTTGGGGGCCAGGAAGAAGAGGTGGCGGATTTGGAGGTTGGACTGGAGGCACCTGGCTCGGTGGCGGCGGCTTCGGCGGA
>Ga0129333_10002452_pt1 | contig 17278 bp, 9 predicted proteins | sample CPB6_08_DNA_FD_94474 | JGI IMG/M metagenome (GOLD analysis project Ga0129333, IMG submission 94474) | Freshwater to marine salinity gradient microbial communities from Chesapeake Bay, USA - CPBay_Sum_0.6_0.8_DNA | ecosystem: Environmental > Aquatic > Marine > Coastal | place: USA: Chesapeake Bay...
GATCCAGAAGATCCATTAGATCCAGAAGATCCATTAGATCCAGAAGATCCATTAGATCCAGAAGATCCATTAGATCCAGAAGATCCATTTATTCCAGAACTTCCTGATGTTCCATCAGCGCCAACCACTCCTTCATTTCTTGATATAATTATTCTACTTGCAGGATAATTACTTTGCGCATTTATATTTTGTGAACTTGAATCATTATGCCAAGCGTAGACTTCTACATAATCATTATTAGCTAAAACCAAAACTGAAGAAAAATGTGTTACTGGATAATTATCATTCGCTGGTATGCTGCTATACGAATATCTTCCTTGAGAAGAAGAAACATTACCATTTTTTACTATAAATACAGATCTAGACGTACCAGAAGTTCCACCGCTTGCCCATCCTACATAGCCATCAACAGTAATAACAATTGTATTTCCAGAAGTATTTGTAAATTTATCAGTTCCATTAAATGTTAATCCAATCGATCCTTGAGTATTTGCAGTATCCGCTGTAGACCAAGTTACTTTTGTATTTGAAGACGATGATATACTTTGAGTTGAATTATTATAATAAGCTAAAGTAGAAGAAATAACTGGATCACCGCTGGTTCCACTTGTTCCTGAAGTTCCGCTTTGAGGTTCAATAATAACACCACGAAATGTTAAAACATTTGCGGAAGTTGTTGTTAATGCAAAATAAACAGGTTTAGAAACTTCACCAAAATTACTTGGCTCCGTTGTTGTTGCTGCACCTGCTGTAGTCGCCGATAAGAAATAAACTTGTCCCGGTGTTAATCCACTTAGCCCTTCTATTAACCCATCATAAACCAATTTAAAAGTATTAGAATCAACAATGGTTCTTACCACACCTTGAACTTCAGCATGTTCTGCGCTATCAGCTTGCGCTTTATACCATGTAGTTCCATCGAATCTAACAATATCACCCACAACGAACCCATGACTTGCTTGAGTAAATTCATCAATCAAAGCTGTTCCATTTCCAGTATCTATTTGCTTTTTAACAATATTATCTTCAATTACTAACTTATATAAATTTTCAGAAGTTGTTGTTGTTGGAAGCTCTGTAAAAACTAAATTATTAGAACCGCTATAATATAAAGTTCCTGTAGTTAATGTATCTGAATCTGAAAATTTTGGTATATAATTAGCAACTCCTGAACCATCAATAACCTTTTTACCACTTAATGGAGATAAATTTACAATATTATTTATATAATCAGAAGATATATAAACAGGATCAGAAAACTCCGAAACAGTTTCGTCAGAATTTATAGCTCTTACTTTTACAAAATAATCAGAATCTTCTGTAATTGGAAAAACAAAAGATGGGTTATATAAACTATGAACAAAATCAGCAAATCCAGTAATTCTTCTTGCTAAACAAATACCAGTAAGACTAGAATTTAGATCTAAAAATCCTGAATTATAATTTAAAGATGTATTTGTATATCTTGAGTCTGAATAGAAACCAGTATATACATTTCCGCTATATTGACCTCCTGAAGGCAAGAACTGAAAACTATTGCCTCCAGTATATCCATAATTTAAAAAAATTTCAGAACTTTCCAAATAACCGGAAGGTATTCTTATTTCTGAAATATATTTTAAATCATTGTAACCACTTGAATACAAACCTGTAGGATACGATCCAAAATTATCTACATAAATTGTATGATCTACCCACTGAATACCAGAAGATCCATAATTTTTAAAAACATTTCCTGTTATAGAGTACGCGCCCGTTCCTGTTCCACCAGCAATAGAATTTATATTTTCAACAAAGAAATTTTGTACATAATAATCATATTTAGTATTATTTTTTCCGCTTTGCTCAATAAAAATATGAAATGAACTATCTTGAGACGATTGAATAGCGTCCCAAGACACAAAAGCTTGTAAGTTTAAATCTTTATCACTATTATTAAAATCATAAAAAGCGTAACCCGTTAGATTAGTGATTTTTAATGGAAATGAGTTAGAATCATAAGATAATGGTTTTATTCCCGAAGAAACTACAGCTTCTCCACTATTTAAATAATTATAAGGAACAACATGAACAAAATATGGAACTCGCAATGAATTATCAGTAGAAACATTTTGTTGATCTAATGTATTTAAATCAGGTATTTCAATGTTTGAAATATTAGGATAAAAATAACTTTGATTATATAAAAATTGACCACTAGCAAAATCAAAATAACTTCCTGTAGTTACATATATATCAACATAGTTAATTGCATCAAAATTAGAATAATCTAATGTTAAATTTACATTATTATTAATAGATATATCTGTAATAGAAACATCTACATTACTAAAATCCACTAAAGCAACACCAGTGCTTTTTAAACCTTTATTATCTGTCGAAACTATATCAATAAAAAAACTATTTAAAGCGTTTATATTTTCTAAACCAGTTATATTCTCAAAACTATTATATAAATCTTCTACAGATACATTATAAGAAGTAGAAGATAAAGAATTTGGACCATTAAATAAAAAATTTCTATTTTTATCGTAAAAAATAATAGAAAAACCAGAAAAACCTTCTTCAATTATCTGATTAGACAAAATGTTTTTAGTTATCGGTCTGATAACTTCCCAAGTTAAATTAATCTCATTTTCTCTTAAAACTCCGCTGACAAATGAAATTGATGGATCAAGACCAAATATTGAAGCCGGTTGACTATAATCAGCAACAGACAAAGAACTAGTAAAATTAAATTTTATATTGCTAACAATAAAAGGATCAGCATAAGATACAGAACTATTTGTTAATAAAGGCATAAATTATTTTACACGTTTATTATTTTATAATTTCTGTCAAAAGCATAAAAATCAATATCTGTTTTAGCTGTGTAAGAACCAATTGACGTTTCTCCAAGAAACACTTTAACAACAAATGCATCTTCTTTCAGTATATTAAATTTCATTGTTTTACCGTTTCTATTAATTACACACATTAATCCAAAAGTATCATAATTCTGTCTATTATTTAAAATCGCAAATAAAAATTTGAAATCAATGTAAACTTCATCATAAATAGAGTTGTTAAACTGATCGTTTAAAACTTCTTTTTCAATTGTAAAACTATAATCATATTGAGTATTTACAGCCTGAGTAAAACTAATTGCTCTTGTTTGGCCGCTACCATTATTAATCGCTAAACTTACTTCAGTATTCGAGAACAACTGACTAATAAAATTATCTGTAGAAAAAACAATTTGTTTTGGTTTGTCTTGTTGATTATTAACATATTCATTATTTTCAACAATATTAAATTTTTCTTCATCATATTTCATAGCTGTTATAGCATATTCATTAGAAGAAACTTCATTTATATTTATTATTCTATATAAATCATGACTTGAGTAATCTTCTTCTAAATAAACCACAAAATTAGCATCTGATCTTAATGCAGCGTATTGACCATATTCGTAATCCGGAAATTTTGAAAAACTAAGATTAGAAACTTTACTAAAGTTTTCATATAAAGCAGCAACCCCATATAAAGGTTTACCTTTAGTTCTAGGTATAGAATTACAAACAATAATATCATTTTTAAGAAAACTAACGTCTTTTCCATCATAAGTTATTTTTAAAACATCATTTGATGTTACTGTATCATATGGAGAAGCTAAAGCTGGCTGAACAACACCGTCTAAAATAACAGATAATGAAGCCGTAGTGCCATTTCCTACAATATAAAAACCATAATCAATATCATTCTGATTAACTGATATATTATTAATTTCAGATATTCCTACTACAAGGCGATCATTTATAGCGAAAGGGCTTTGAAAAATTATTTGACAATTATCTATATAACTTTTATTTGTGTAAGCCTTTTTATCCCATCCATCAGGATTTGAAGCAGACGAAGACATCAAAGTTTTTCCATCATCTCCCGAAGATATCTTTTGAACAATATTCCAGTTCATATAAGTAAAAGGCAATATCTTTAGCTTTAAATTTTTATTATCAACTTCATAAACAGAAAACATCAATTCTATAGGATTATTATTTATTAAAGAAAATATTCTTATTAATTTACCCAAACAGTCTTCAGGAACCTCTCTATCTATATATATAGATTTATTAATAACATCTAGTCTTGTTAATTTTCCATATATAATTGATGATGTTTTTAATGAATCTGATATACGAATGATATTTCCAATTTGTAAAATAGACGCTTCAAATCCTGATATAAAATTTACTATTTCTGATTCTAGTTTACCAGTCGCTAAATACCATTTACCTATTCTTTGAGCTTCATACTTAGAAGTAACTCCAAAACCTAAAATTTCTTTTTCTACAAGACCTATTTGTCTTATTAATTGAGCATCTTCAACATATATAATTTTATCTTTAAAATTATCATTTTTATCAGAATATTTAACCTTTGCAACACTAAATAAATTATTTAAATCTCCAGATGAATATGTAAATAAACCATCCTTAATGTTTGAATTTGTAAATATATAAACACTATTTTGCTTAACATCGCTTGTTAAATTAAGCATTCCATTTTTAAAATAAAACATTCCTCTAAAAATAGATGCTAAATCAGTTAAAGCTTTTAAACCCTCATTTTCACTATTTAAAATTAAATTACAAGAAAAACGAGGTTCTAGAAAATCTTGATAATCACTATGCTTTGCAACACAATATCCACTTTTAACATTTAAAGATTTTTCAAAAATACGTTTAGATCTATGATTAACAGATATCGGCAATGTATCCGAACTATTTGGATTTATACCTATACCTAAAGCCTCATTTATAAAAACCGATGTTATTATGTTTTTAATTATATTTTCCACATTAAATGTTGGAGTATTAGCGATTATTCTCTGTAAAATCGAAAATAAAACCCCACCAACATCTGATTCTAAAATTTTTCTTGGTCCAAAATCATTGCATAACAATAAAGTAGCAATATTAGATGAAACTCTAGCTGTTAAAATAACTTTTTTAAAATTTTCATTAATATACTCGCCCGAAGTATTCTTTAAATCATAAATATATAAAGTATACCCCATTGGATATTTTTCTTTTAGTTGATCTTCTGTCAATCCTGTAGAAAAAGTTATTGTATTAAATCCAGAATCTCCATAACTCAAAGAATTTTCAAAATAAAAATAATCAGGATCATATTTTGTACCAGCATTTGTTTTAATCAGTTCATCACAATATTTAGATATTGACAATAACTGCCATTTATTCAAATCAGTTTCATTTAATTTACCTTTCGCCATTCCATAGCGACTATTAATGCAAAGATCATAAAAAATCCATGCTGGATTATTAGTCCATTTTAAAGTTCTGCTAAAATTACCTGACCAATCTCCATCATATTCCCTTGCCTCACCATCATAGTTTTCTGGAACTTTTATTTTTAAAAGTTTGCAGTCATATGTTCTAGTAGGTATATTATTGAAATGTTTTGAACTTACAACGTTTCTACACAAAGCGGAATATGGATAAGAAAACGGATAATCTATTTTTTCTACAACCGAATCAATATAAATATTTCTATTTTGATTACTAGTATAAGTTATTTTTTCAGATAAACTATAAACATTTACAACAATTTCTGGAAATAAATTAATTTTTTTATCCATCTCGTCAAAAACTATTTCAAAAGGCAAAACAACTGTTCCTCCTTTAGCAACAAAAGAACCTTGCACATAAAGATAAAAATTTTCTTTTTGCGTTATATTGGAAACGTTTATAATAAGACTCAGATCAGAACATAAAACCGATCCATTTTCTGAAACATTATATAAACTTTCAACACCAATATTTAAATTTAAAGAAGTTGCATATTTATTTTTCACATAATGGGAAAAAGAACGAGAATAGTTTTTAAAAGCTATATATATTTTTTGGTTCGTGTTAGCGTTTTTATCTGTAAAAAAAGTATAACTTATATTCGGGCAAGCTTTTACAGCAACTGAAGGTAATTTAAAATTATTTCTAGATGCTAAAAGAATTGCGCCCAATGAAATATCATGAAGTTTAATTTTATAATCATAAATAGCTGTACTTGTAGATATAGAATTTTTAGATTGATCTCCAGTAGTAAAAGAGATTTTAGAACCAGAAAAATTATATAAATCTGTATTTTTTTCTCTTATTGGCACATCATTGTAATAAATACCATAACTTAATGTTTGAACATCAGAAGAGTTAGTGTTAATATAATTTACTGTTTGACCATTTGAATCAACCAAACCCTCAATTGGACCTTCTGATATTAAATCTAAAACATCATAAAAAGATTCAGTTTCTAAATTTTGATTTCTATTAGTCAAAGATGAATCAAAAGCATTTTGTATTGAAGGCGAAGGTATTATTTTCATAAATATATTAATTTTCTGCTACAATAAAATAATCTTTATAAAACTCTAATAATTGAGAATTTAAATTTGAAACTGTATATATTGAAAACGATATATTATTAGATACAACGATAGATCCAACTTTGCATCTTCCATATCCTATCGGAACCGCAACATTTCTCATCGTAACGTTTTCGTAATTACTAAATAATCTAGAAGTTGTTTTGACATCTGTAGGAGATTTTGGTGTTAATAATTTTGTTATTAACATTTGAATTCCAGTACCAATTAACATTAAAGCTATACCAATAGCTAATTCAGCGGAACCAAATACAAAAGGAACAACTTCAACTTTAGAATTTTTCTTTAAAATTGGAGAATTCAAATATTCTGGAGGCATGATTTTATCATCTACATAAATAATAAAATAACTTAAATATTCATTAAAAGTTCCTAAAGTTGATATTAATTTACTACTATTTGCCTCTATAGCTTCAAAAACTTCTAATACAGAAGAAACACTTAAGTTCCATTCTGTTTTTATAAAATCTTCAAAAATACCATGTAATTTAACATTAACCATAGACTTATTTACACTTTATTTCTTTAAATTCATCAGTATCTAATATATATAACAACATATTCATACCATGATATTTTTGATAATGAAGATCTACATTAGAAAAAGATGCTTCAGATCTATGATTATGAAATAAATATTTTATTTTATATTTTTGTTTTATATCAAGATAATCTCTAGGAGAAACAACAAAATAATTTATAGAATCAGGATGCTTATTATCTACTGGCATAAAAGACAATTTTCCAGAATCTTCTACAATAAAACCACAGTTTTCAATTGAAGGATTTTTATTGCAATATGACTTAATTTGATCAAGCAACTCAGGATTTATTATCATATTGAAATGTTGATGGAAATCCACCAAAAGGTAAAGCTTTATTTGATATTGCATTACTATCTTTAACAATATAATCTTGAAATCTTAATAAACAGCCTCTTAAAGTTTTAGAACATTGATCTTGTTTCCATACATCTGTATTCATATCTGGTTGTTTATTAATAATATTATTTTCAACACAAACATAGAAATTTTTAGATTTGTTTGATAGATTGACGGTTGAAGCGGTAACTCCATTTGTTAATACATTCGGCAAATAATCTAAATAAACAAAATCACCAGAATTATAAATTGCAGTTGGAGACCATTGACCACTATATCTCAATGTAGATAAATCATATGAATTATTCGCTAGATTAGTTTTATAACTAGATAAAAATGTTTTATCATTTTCATCTGCTATAGGAATACCGACATCATAAGAATTTAAGGATAAAAAATAATTTTTACTCGGTAATGCATTAGGTGAATATTGAGGTATAATTACAACTGGACCTTCATAATCTGAAGTATTTCCATAATTACACCCATAACATCTATAACACCAAGAACAAGTATCGTTTGTTATTTTTCTTGCTGGTATATTTAAATTTTGTAAATCAATTTTTGTTGCCAATTCAATTTCAACATGCTCTTTATTCTCTATTTTTTTTAAATTTACAATAAATTCATCAAAAGCAATATGAGTTTTAAAATTAGAAACACCGAATGGATTTATACCGTTTTCAAAATTTTCAGAATCTAAATCTCTAGCTAAAATCTTTTTTCTATTAAAAGCGTTTCCAATTTAATCCGATCTATCTTTTAAAATATATGAAATATAATTATTTATATTTGCAATTTTTATTGTTGGTTTAGATTGTTTCCCATTTGAAGAAGATTCTATATTAGATAATTCACATGGTATAAAAATATAAGATTGACCCTGAAAAACTATATCGCGTGAAAAATTCTTTGAACCATGAAATCTTAGATAACCCTCCGTAGCTTCTAACTGTAGTTCAAAAAGGTCTAAAACGACATAATTATCTAATTTAAAAAAAGTATTCATAGAGTTAAGATTTACCAGCTAAATTAAAAATATTCGGCAATTTATAAGTATACGCGTTAGATTTAAGATCTAATTCTGTGACCAGGCTTCCCGCAAATAAATTTAAATAAGAGTTAGTTAAATAATTATTAACTCGCTGTCTTTCCGAAGTAGTTACAGTTCTATTATAAAATAAAATATCAAAATAATTAATATAAAAAGATGATGAATTGATCAACTTGAATGTGGTTGAATTTAAATTTGTTATTAAATTAGCGCTTGAAGGCAATATGCTACGAGGACCACCTAATGAATTTGTTATTTTTAATAAAACGCCGTTAACATAAATATAATAAGTATCTGAAGATCTAGAAATATTTATTATAAAAGGTCTAAAACTTCCACTTCCACTTAAAGGTTTCGATATTTTTTGAATATCTTTTGTGGCTATTCCTGTAAAAGCAAAATTTGTTATCGAAGATTCGTCTTTTTGATTGACCAATGGCAATAATTTAAAATCAAATGTTAGATCATCTTTTGATGTATAAGTTGTCTGATTTTCTGTAAGCCTAAAAATTGAAATTTGATTTTTGACTGTATTAGTTTCGGAACTAGTTAAAGTCCAGTCAAATAATTTTGCAAGAGTATTTGCTCCTTGATTTAAAGTTATACTGTCGAAAGCGCAAACAAAAAACATATCAAAATTATTGCAATTTTTATTAATTGAACTTGAAAAATCAATATGAATATCTTTGTTTTGTTTTAGTCTTAAAGCTTTATAGGATAAACTTTCAAAATTAGAAACATAGTCGCCAGCATTAGTGCTAGATAAAGTATATAAACTTGGACTAGCTGATGTTCCCCCTGTCCAATTTGTTGCGCTAGTAAGTCCATTATTTGCAAATCTAAAAATATAATCCGTTGGTATAGATGAAGAATTAGCGATAAATAATTTTACATAACTTTCTGATAATGATTCGACAAGATATCCCGGCTGACGATTTGCAGTTAAATTATTTATTGGTAAAAATTGATAACGATAATTACTAATTTGATCTCCATAATGATCAACGCCCAAATCAGGGGGAGCGCTATTTACAACAGTAGAAAATAAATATTGATTTGTTTCTTTATTTAAATCTGCTTTTCTATTTAAAAAAATGCTTTTATTAAATCCTACTTCTCCCCAATAAGGAAAAACAGAAGACACAGCGCTAGATCTAAAAGACCCACCAAAATTATTTCTAAAATAAACATTCCAAGCTGTATATAAATTATTGTTAGATAAATTTCCATTTATTGGAAAATACATTGGATACATAGAATTATCTTGTGCATATGATGATTGATATCCTAAAAATTGAAAAGATGCAGCCCCATTACCTCCTACAATATGAATACCAGCTTTAGTACCTCCACCTCCAGAATAAATTCTAGAACCAACTTGCGAATGTATTTTATATTTTATATCTTTTCTTATTCCTTGAATTTGATTGTTGCTTTGCAATTTCAATGAAATAGCTGGTCCTCCATTTGAAGTATCATATATTTCTTTTTGATTTGTATTATTATAAGCTTGAATTGTATTATTTTGCTGCGTAGTTATATCTTGTGTAAAATTATAATATTCCCAAGTAAAATTTCCTTGCGCTTTATTAGTTTGTATATTATTATTAAATTTGACTTTACCACCTTTCCCATGTTGACCCGCTATAATCGTACTAGTAGGAACATATATATTAACAACAGTATCATTACTAGGCAGCAAAGTGGTAGAACCAGTAAAATTTAAATAAACACCATCTAATTTAATAGCTGGTAAAGCAGAATTATTAGATTCAAAAATAGAATTTTCTGGTAAATATATATTTATACCAGAATAAAAAGACATATCTGCACTGCTGCCAATCAAACTTAATATTTTTGAATCTAAATTATACATTGATGTATATTCGCCAGCTTCGATATATACATTCAATGGTTGTTTTTCTATTTTTATTGCAATAGGAGTCCCAGAATATCCGACTGCTACTTCTGATGGTAAACCATCAGTTTTAGAATTTACTCCAGAAGCGTATACGCTAACTCCTGTATTATTAACAGTACATGTATATAATCTTGCATAATAAGGCGTATCTAATGCTAATGAAGATAAATCATTTTTTGTTATTGACGTAAAAATATCTTCATCATTAAAACCATAATAACTAGCAAATTTAGGATTTAAATTTGTATTTGATGAGATATTTATTTCTTTTGTATATAATAATGGATCAAAATCTGAATCGCTAGACAATTGCAAATTATATCCAGTAATAAAATAATTATGTAAATTATCTCCAGTTATTCCAGTTGGATGTTTCCAATAAAAATTAAATTTTGGACCATCATCAGCAGAAAAACTTGCAACCGCCCTAAACGATCTTGGATTTCCACCTGTTATATTAATAATACTGCGACCAGTAGCTTTAATTGTTATAATGCCACTTGGATCAAATGAATTATCTTCAAGCGATACTGAGTTTATAGTTATATCAGAAATCTCATCTTGCGCTAAACCTTCTATTGTAGGTTTATAAAAGATATCAAATACGCTAGAATTGCTTGGATATAAACTAACTGAAGAATTAGATAAAGAAAAATTAGTAGAATTAGTGACCGCAAAAGAATAAAGAACCTCAGAATTACCATCATTTATAATAGTAACTGGAAAATGAATTCCAAAACCAGTTAAACAATTTCCCACGTTAACTCCTGTAATATTTGTATATGTCATAACGATAGTAAAGTATTAAAATATATATCAGAAGCTGTTTTTCCTTTAAACTCTAAAAATTTAACAGATATATCGTGATTGTCTTTGAATTTATATTTGTGATTCCACTCTGGACAATAAACAGTTATATTTTTATTATAAGGTTCTGGTAGAATAAATTCAAACAATTTAAAACCACAATGAGCATCTAAAAATTTTAAAATAGCAATAGCTTCTTTATCCGAACGCCCATTAAAAGTTAAAGAAAGATCTAAAATATTTTTATTTATACCATCTTGTTCATAAGTAACGGACGTTAACTCATATTCATTTTTTAAAAATCTGGGTTTTACAGGTATAGAAAAATCAAGATCCGGTTTAAAATAAAAATCTCTTGTAAATAAACTATTTGATCCTGTTGGGCTTTGTTCCGAAGTTACTAAAGTTGGATTTTGTCCCGTGAACCAATAATAACCACCTTCTGATAATGCGCTTTTATAATAAACAACATCATTGTAATTATAAACTCTAGCAAAATTGAAAAATCTTATAACTTCTTCATTTGTAACTAAATATCCTTTATAATCTAAGCTTGAATCATAGGCTGTCGTACAATTTATTGTTATATTATTAATATTTGAATCAACACATTTTTGATCTAAATTTTCAAAATAAATTTTTGCATTATCCTTGTAAGGATAAAATAAACCCATCTCGACATTTTCATAAGAAGATGTTAGCGTTAATGGTTGATATTCAAAACTGTTTTGAAAAAAACCGATTAAAGAATTTGCCTGTTTGTCCGTCAATCCATTATAACTCAAAGTGAAATTAGTAATAATATTATTAATATTTGGTATAACATTTGTATAATAACCGTCTCCATAATTTGCTTTTATAGCTTTTGTTGAAAAACTAGCAGAGCAACCATATGTTTTATTAAAAATAGAATCGATATCTTTTGTAAGATTTAAAGCGCCAGTTAAATTTATCGGACTGTATTGATAAGATGAAGCTGTAAAATCATCTTTAGCTATATATAAATTATCAGAATTTAAAAAATGTTTTTTAAATAAATATTTTTCTAAACCAGTTATTTGTTCATTTGTTGGTAGCGCACTATATCCGAGTATTTCATTTATTGAAATATTGCTAGCATCATAATTATAAACAGCACCAGCAGGGACAACTCCATGAAAATTACCAGCGGTTCCTATTCTTAAGCTAGCGCAACCACTTGCAAAATTTGTAGTTGTTATATTTAAAATTTCTTGACCATTGTTTCTTAATATTAAATTATTAGTAGTGTTATTTTTAACTATGGAAATTATATTTTTATTCAATAAATCTGCTGAAGAAAAAGCTGAATTTAAAGATGAAGCTGTCGGATATAAATTTGCTGGATTACTATCCATAACAAATTCTTGAGATTTAGCTAAAACATTAGAGTTAATAATATTATCAGAATTATTTCCATAAACACCTAAATAACCAGTAGACGCAGTTGAAATATTTTTTTCATCTGTATTTATTATCGTTGCGTAATTAGCATAATAACCTTGAGGAGTAGTTAAATTACCTGATCTTAAACTATCAAATTCATAAACAATAAACCAACATCTATCTCCAGTTAAAAAACCAGAAAAATTTGGAGAAGTAGGATGAGTATATAATTGATTAAGAGTTCCTATGTCGGCATTAGCTTCAAAAACTACAGCGTTTTTATCTTGACTGTATTTCGGTCTAGTATTATCAGACGTATCAAAATTATATAAATTTTCAGCAGAATGACCTGGAGCAGAATTATACCAAGCAGAGATCTTTCCAGAACTATCAAATTCTAAATTATTTAAATTATCTAAATTAAACCATGCAAATAGACCTGACAAATCTTTTGGATAAATTGCATTACCAGTATAATACTGAAAATCAACCAAATCATATTGATCGTATGAAGCTCCAGCATAAAAATTTTTAATCCCAGTAACTGAAAATTGCGTATCTAAAAATTTACTCATAATGTATTTCTAAGTGGTGCTAAACGTTGTGTTATCGCTAAAGAACTTTGCAATAAACCATCTGTTGTTACATTCAAAGAACGAGATTCGATAACTCCAGAAATATTAAAAGTTTTCAAAAGATTAGAACTATAATCTTTTAAATATAATTCGCAATTAGTTGTCGTTCCTTGTATTTCTAAAACGTTTGATTTTTTTGGAAAATTGCCCTCAACAGAAATTGATTTCATTTTATTAGTTTTAGCAACTCTAAAAGGTGTTATCTGATCATTTGCAAAAAAAGGAATTCTATCCACAGATTCTGAATAATTAAAATTAAATATTTCTGAAAAACCAAAAACTTTATTTGTATCAATCAAATATGTATTATTAGCGTGTGATATTTCTGATAAGCTAGGATTTCTATTTGAATAAAATGGTCGCATATCAGTTGTACTATTCGTAGAATTTAATTTCCCATACCAGTCAAAGTTTGCTTTTAAAAGAATTGGTGAAAAATTTGATACATTAAAAGATATAGATTTTAGATAACAATCTGTTATTTTAACACCAGCAAAAATACATTCAATTGAAGACTCTAAATTTGAAGTTGGTTCTAGAAATGAAGGCAAAGATCCAGTTAAATAAAAATCTGTATCCAAAGATCCAACGATAGTATTTTCTGGTGCATATCTTAATAAAGACCCATCCGATAAAAGAATTGGCGAAATATTAGTATTCAATGAAAGCTGCACAGATTTCGAATAAAAAATATCATTATTAATTCGAAAATCTATATTTTCATATTTTATATATTTACTCATTAAGTTATAGTATATGCAATTGTTGAAACTACTGTAAAATCAACTGCTGTGCTTTTACCGCCAGTTGGTTCACATAATCTAAATTGTAAAAGTTGACCTGAATTAAAACTGGTTGATCCACTTATATTTGCTTTAGTTTTTGAATATATAACATTTGGATTTATAGTGTCAAAATAGCTTGCACCAATTATACCACTAGTAGGATAAGCTATAGGATCACTTGGTGGGCTTATATAAAAACCCGTAACAAATTCACTTGGAACCGCAGGATTATAAGCTGGAGTAATTACCGATATCTCAAATCTATATGAGCTTGATAATGCATCAGTATCGGAAGTGAAAATAGAAACTTTTTCTACAGAACCTGCATATGGAGTTATTGTAAAAGGAGCATGTAAATAATTATTTCCACTTGGAATTATATCAGAATTAGGATTAATTGCGCTAAAATAAACATCAAAACCAGTTACTCTAGTTTGATATGTTTGAATAAATTTCCCTTTACAATAACTATCACTACTAGTATAACTTCCATCAATATCTAAACTACCTGCTGGACTTAATTTTGCAACTACATCAGGAGAGATTCCACCATAACCATTTTTTACAAAAACAAAATAATCATTTAATGATGTAAATGTAGTATCATTATATAGATTACCAATAGACCATTTTTGAGTATCAGGAGTGGCATCATATCTTGAAAATGTAACTAAACTATTTCTTGGTCCAGTATCGCCACCGCCAAAAGCTTTGTTACAAGCAATAACTACTTGACAATACCCTTGCGTATCCGTATTTTGAAACGAAGCTGGTGTACTATCAGTAGGATCTGTAGTTCTAACATCTAATTTATAAGTAGGCCCTGTAGTGCCTAAACCAAGAAACCCGCTACCGGCAATAGAATATACTAAATTCTTTTCGCTCAATGAACTTTCTGATCCAAAATATATTTTATTAGACTGCATTCCATAATATGAAGTTGCAGTACTATTTTTATAACTTGCGTAAGATTGAGCATTACTAGACTGAAATCTAGCTAATTGACCTATGCCACTAAGATGCAATAAATATGCTGGAATATTATGTCCTATTCCAACTTTTGGCGCACTAACATTATTATCAACATATATTGCATTATATCCTATATTTACATCAGCAATATTATTATAATTTAATAACAAAGGTTCATCGACAGCATTTGTTTTTATTTCTCCATTATAAGAATCAAAAATTAAAGCATTTCCAGAATTTTGAAATTCGACTAATTCTCCGCTAACTAAAAATTTTCTATTTAACGCTCCCGTATTATTTGTAATTGCAAAATTTCCACTTTGATCAATAACGAACAAATTTGAAAAGCTAGATCCACCATTAGTTGAAGATTCTAAATATAACTTAGTATCATTAGGTTTTTTGCTAAATTCATAATAAACATTCGGATCTGTTAAAGAAAAAGCTATCTTTCTACCAGAATCTAATGTAGTTAATCTAATTTGTCCAGATCCATTTGTTGAAGTTAAATTGTCGTAAACATCAAAAGAAACAACTGGAGATCTTTGATTTATACCTACAAATCCATATCCGCCACTTATTGATAAACCATAATTTTCAGTATTTTCAAAGATAGTGAATCCTTCGGATGTTTGTGCGTAAAAACCTGTAAAAGCTTTTGAAATTTCTTCAGCGGTTATCTTATTATTATTGGTGGATGTCGAATCTGATATAAAAAATATATCACTTGAAACAACGTTTGATCCTAGTTTTGCTGGAAATGAAGCTAATGGTGTACTCATATTAACTATTTAGATAACCTTTATAACTTAAATTTACACTTAAAACATCGTCTGCTGATGTATTAAATTGCTGTGATACGAGTTTAACATTAGAAAAACTTTGATTAAAAATTGTAACCCCATTGTTTGCATTGAATCCTTCTATATCACTGGTTACTAAAGAAGTGTTCTGGAAAACTTTTCCTTTTATAACTATATTAAAATTTGTATCTGTATCATTAGTTAATATATTATATAATGATCTGCTTTGATAATCGTCTACTTCTAATGTGAAATTAGCATCAATTTCTATTGGAACATTTAATAATACTTCGCTTGGAATATAATTTGGAATCGGTGTCGTTGGTCCCGTTGGTCCAGAAAAAGAAACTCCACTTTGGTTCAAAGTATATACTGGTTGTTTTTGACAATTTATAGAATAATCAAAACTAGTTATCCTATTTGAAGAAGATCCGCTACAAGTCAATACGATATCTTTAACTTGTGGTACGAATAACTCTGGTGGCTTGAAATTACCTGACGCATCTAAGCTTGGACCTAAGTCTCCATAAACTATTATATCCGCTGTTGTTGAAGGCACTTCACCAACCGAACACGATAAAGAAAAAGCATTTAAATAACCAGATAAAAAACCTAATTTTTTACCATTATAGTTTATACTTCCTTTAAAAGATTTAGCAGTTTTGTTGGTATTTTCTCCAGTAAAAGGTAAAAAAGGATCATTATATAATAAATATTTAGCAATAGAAAAATTAGCAACCGGCACTTCAGCAATTACTTGTTTATTGTATCCAACACCTATTGTTTTAATAGGTTCATAATTTATATTATAACTTCCATTAATAGATGTTATTCCAGAAATGGTTGTATTATTCAAATAAAATATATTTTCGTAATTAAGTAATGCGCTTTTCATTTTAATTTCTTATTCCTGCTAACGAACCACCAAATTGTTTTTCTTTTCTTATAACCTCAGTAACTACAGCATACATTTTAGCATTTAAGTTTTTAGAAAGCTCAACATCTTGTTGTTGATAACTTGTAGTATTTGCGCCCATTTTTATAGTTCCATCTCTTTGAACCGTTGTATTAAAATTAAATGAATTATTAGCATTCGTATTATTATTGACTGTAGAGCTGTTATTTCCAGCTGCCATTATAGAAGAACCGCCGCCTTGCATACCAGTTCCATATCTTTTAACTATTGATGAATCATATAATCCACCTTCCATATAACCAGGAATAGTATCAGATAAACGAGAACCAATCAAACCGCCAGTTTGTCTTCTGAAGGGCTTAGAAACAGTAGATCCAAATCTTTGATACCAAGTTTGACCTTGTGTAGGAGCAGAAAATAAAGATTTAAATCCTGTTTGTGGAGTGCCACCTATATAACGAGCTGAACTTAATGGAGTTGAAGCAGTCATTAAACCTTGTTGAACAAATTTTTGTTGCTTAAGAAATTCTGCTTCTGTCTTTATTCCTCCTTGAGCATTGATTTTTTCTGTAAAAGATTGGGCATCTTTAGCTTGTGCATTTTTACTCACATTAGAAATTCCTGCTCCTATAGCAATCGTGGCAGCAGCAGCAACTAA
>Ga0129333_10002453_pt1 | contig 17278 bp, 16 predicted proteins | sample CPB6_08_DNA_FD_94474 | JGI IMG/M metagenome (GOLD analysis project Ga0129333, IMG submission 94474) | Freshwater to marine salinity gradient microbial communities from Chesapeake Bay, USA - CPBay_Sum_0.6_0.8_DNA | ecosystem: Environmental > Aquatic > Marine > Coastal | place: USA: Chesapeake...
ACCTCACGCGATTCGCGCAGGGCGCTGTCGATCAGGTTCTGATAGGCGGGGATCTGGGCAGCAGCCAGAATCAGGGAGGGGTTGGTGGTGGCGTCGCGGGGTGTGAACTGCCGGATGGCGTCGATGTCGCCGGTGTCGGCGACCACCACGGTCATCGCCGCCAGTTGATCGAGCAGATTGGCCATGCGGGCCCCACAGGTGGCCTCAAGCTAGCCAGCGTCAGCGATGCGCGCCCCGACTGTCACCAACCGGTCATCGGCCCGGCTGCCAGGCCGATCGGGTCAACCCGGGCGGAACGATCAGCCGGCGCTCACGGCGGGGTGCGGGGTGCGGGGCGCCCTTGAGGGCGGGATCTTCTCGATCACCAGCAGCGCTTCGATGATCTGACGGGCCACCGGTACCGCCACCGTGGAGCCGTAGGCGTTACCGCCCTGGGGCTCATCCACCACCACCAGCACCACATAGCGCGGGTCATTGATCGGCAGGTGCGCCACAAAGCTGCAGATGCGGGCGCCTGAGATGTAGACGCCGTTTTCCGCCTTCTGAGCGGTGCCGGTCTTGCCGCCGATGCGATGGCCGGCAATGGCGACCCCCTTGCCGCTGCCTTTCTCCACCACCGTTTCCATCCAATGGAGCACCGTTCGCGCGATCTCCGGTTTCAGCAGCGGCAGCCCCGAAGCTGGCGGCGGCGGTGCCAGATCTTCGCCGGAGCGCAATCCGCGGGTGATATGAGGACTCACCATGCGGCCGCCGTTGGCCAGCATCGCGTGCAGCTGTACCAGCTTGAGTGGCGTCAGGTTGAACCCCTGGCCGAAGGCGGCCGTCGCCGGTTCGATCGGCTGCGTGCGAAAGGACTCGAGCGATTTGAGCTGACCGGCCTGGGCTCCCGGCAGGTCGGTATCGGGGGTGGAATCAATACCGAGGCGATGAAGCCAATGCCAGAACTTCTCTGGTTTGACCTGCCGCATGGCCTCCACCATCGCCACATTGCTGGACACCTGCAACACGGTGGGGAAATCGATCAGGCCATTGCCCTTGCGGTCATGGTTGAAGATCGGCCAGCCACCGATTGTCAGCTGGCCGTTGTCGAGCACCTTGCCGGCTGGGTCAATGGCATTCTCCTGCAGCGCGATCGCCAGGTTGATCGGCTTGAAGGTGGAGCCCGGCTCGTAGAGATCCTGCACGGACCACTCGCGGAACAGGCCTGGCTTGTAAGTCCAGAAGCGATTGGGGTCGTACGTGGGTGTCGACGCCAGCGCCACCAGTTCGCCGTTGCGTACATCCATCACGATCGCCACACCGCGCTTGGCACGCCACTGCTTCACCTGCTTGCTCAGGGCCAGCTGGGCCACCTGCTGCAGGCGAGCATCGAGCGTGAGCTGCAGGCGCAGATCATCGCCGTAGAGCACCCCCGCCCGCAGACCATCCGGTAACGGCGTGCCATCAGCACCGCGGCGCAGGCTGCGGGATGCTTCATGGCGGCGCAAGTCACTGTCCCGGCTCTGTTCAAGCCCAGCCTGGGGAATCCGCTCAAGGTTGAGAAATCCCACAACGTTGGCGAACAGGGTGCCCTGGGGGTACAACCGCTGGGGATAGGGATCAAGATCAAGGCCGCTGATGCCAAGCGCCCGGATGGCATGAGCGGTTTCGGGGTCAAGATCGGTGGCGAGCTTCACACCCGAACGCCGACCTTCCATCTGCCGCACCAGATCGGCCATGGGCACCGCCAATAGCGCTGACAGACGCCGGGCTACATCCAGGGGACTGCGCAGCTTGCCGATGTCATCACCGGCAAAGGCGAAGTAGCGGGGATGAGCCCAGAGTGTGAAGCGCTCCTCGTCCAGGGCCACCAGACGGCCCTGGCGATCCACGATGGTTCGCCGCTTCCCGATCGGGGCGATGGTCTGCGTCTGCACCGCCCTCGCCCGCTGCTGCAACTCGCGACCCTGAATCACCTGCACCCAGGCCAGGCGCAAGGCCAGGCCGAGCAGGCCAGCCGCCAGCAGCACAAACACCAGCCACAGCCGCGCCGCCGGCACGGCGGTGAGGGTCACAACGCGTCGATGGCCGCCGGCACGACGCCGCTCCTGGACGGCCACCACTTCAGTACCCCGACGGAATCTGGCGGGTGTTGACCTGAGCCAGCAACCCACTGAGGCTGCCATCCTGAGGCTGCTGCTGCGGTGCCGCCACGTACAGCAGTTTCTCGCTGCTGGTGGGTTGCAACAGGGCTGGTTTACGGGTCATCGCCAAGTGGTGCTGCTCCAGCACGGCGGCGGACTCCTGCAGGCGATGCTCCAGTCGCTGAGCGGCTTCCAGCTGCTGAAAATCGTGGCTCCATTGCCCTTGCCAGTGCAGGGTGAGACCGCTCAGGCCGAGCACCGCCAGGCCCAGGCCGGCCAGGCTGCCATTGGCGATGCGATGGAGGCTGGACAGCCAGGGGGCCTGCCGCTCAACGCGCTGGGCCGAGAGGGAACCCTGAATCAGCTGCAGCGGCTGACGGATCGGACTCCTGCGTCGCCGGGCAGGTTGTTGAACCGGAACGGCGACCACGGTTGCGCTGCTGAACTGCGCAAGTGAACCATGCCGCGGCTGGGGCAGCAAGGGCGACGCCCCGTCCCGGCCCCTCAACCACCAAGAATCAACAGGTTTGTGAAGGTGAGGGCATTCCAGAGGGCGTGCATCAGCACGCAGCTGCCCAGTCGACCGCTGCTCCAGCGCAACCAGCCCAACCCCAGGCCCAGCATGAACAACGGCGGCAGTTCACCGAGGCTGAGGTGGGCAACCGCAAAGATCAGGGCGCTCAGCAGCACGCCCGCCGGCGCCCCCAGCTCGCGGGCAGCCACCGGCAGCACCACCCCACGGAACAGGGTTTCCTCGAACAGCGGCGCCAGTACAACAGCCGTGAGCGCAAAGCAGGCGAGGGCAGCCGGATCCTGACTGCGCAGCACCAGATCCAACAGCGGGTTGCTGCCGCCCGGATCGCCCCAGAGCTGTCCCTGCAGCCAGCCCACCAGGCTGACCAAGGGGAGAACCATCAGCAGGCCCCGCAGGGCCCTGGCCGCCGAGACGAACCAGGGTTGCCAGCGGAACAGCAACCAACCGCCGCTGGGACTCGGGCCGAGTCCCATCAGCATCATGGCCAGAATCAGAAGTGGTCCGGCCATCAGGGCGAGGTAGAGCGCCAGCACCGAGATGCCCTCCCGCAGCGGACTGACAACGCCGACTCCGTTGAGCAAGGCGGCGAGCAGGGGCGTCACCAGCAACGGTGTGAGCAGCTCGCCCACCACCACGAATCCACCGGCGATCAACAGCACGGTGTCGAGTCCACTCAAAGGCGGACCTTGCAGCGGCGGCAGCCCTGGGGCACGGCCCCGCCAGCGCAACCAGGCCTCGCGCAGCAACAGGCCGATGCCCAGCAGCAGCACCACGGCGGGCAACAGGGTCACGGCCAGCAGCTGGGCCAGAGCGCGCCGGCCGGCGCGCACCGGGTCGCAGCGATCAGGGCCGACGACGGCCTCACAGCCCCATTGCCGCAGCAGGGGCCGCTGCCCCGGCCAGTGGCTCAGGCTGTCGGTGGCGGGGATGGGCCTGGCCGCTGAACCGCTGCGGCCAGGCGGCAGCTGCAGAAGTTCTGCAGCCAGCCGGATTTCCGCGCCCTGCTGGGCAGGGTCGCTCGCCAGATCCTGCAGCAACGCGGTGGCCTCGGCATCCCGCTGCAGGCGGCGCAGCAGCAGGGCTCGCTCCAGACGCAGCTCCGCCGGTGCCGGCGCGCCGGCTTCCGCCCCCCTGCGGATCTCCTCCGCCAGAGCCCTGTCGAGCGCCTCGCTGGGATCAGCACCAGCCAGGAACGACTGGAGCGATGCCGGCAGCTGCGGTTCCGCCAGCACCGCCAGCTCCAGCTGGCGCAGGTTCAGATCACCTCCCACCGAGGGGCGGCTGAGGCTGTCGACCAGGCCATTCAGCCAGAGCAGCAGACTGAGAGCGAGGCTGATCAGGGCCAGGACCCGCTTCCAGAACGGCGGTTGACGTGGCGGCGTGGCGCCGACGGGAAGGGGTGCCTGGCCGTTGCCTGCGTTCACCGTGTGCTCAGCCCCTGCATCGGCTTGATCGGCGCATTCTGACCAGCGGCACTCCGCCGCGACCTGCGCCAGCGCAGGTCGCGGCGGGGGCCCTCCCATACGATGAAGTTTCGTGTGAGGTGCGCCCGTGGCTTTGCGGATCCTGCTCGTTCGCCATGGCCTGAGCAGCTTCAACCTGGAGCACCGCATCCAGGGCCGCGACGACCTCTCCAACCTGACGGAGACGGGCGTGCAGCAGGCCCTGGCCACCGGCGAGGCCCTGCGCGACCTGACGATCGATGCCGCCTACAGCTCACCGCTGCGCCGCGCCCACGACACCGCCACCGCCCTGCTGGCAGCCCAGGGCGGTGGCCTTGAGCCACAGCTGGATGACGACCTGCTGGAGGTGGATCTCAGCCCCTGGACAGGGTTGCTGGGCCATGAGGTGCGCGAGCGCTTTCCCCACGAGCACCGTCTCTGGTATCACCATCCCGAGCAGTTGGAACTGGAGCGGGCCGATGGCAGCCGCTACGCACCGATCCCTGAGCTGATGGAGCAGGCCGGTCGGTTTGCCGAGCGACTCTTGGCCGCCCACGACCCGAGCGCCCCCGGTCAGCGCACGGTGCTGGTGGTGGGTCACAACGCGATCCTGCGCTGCCTGCTGCTGAGGCTGCTGGGTCTGCCGGCCTCCGGCTTCCGGCGGCTGCGCCTCGACAACGCTTCGCTGTCCGTCCTGAACCTGAGCCCGGCTGAGCGTGGCGGTGTTGCCGTGCAGATCGAATCGCTCAACGGCACCGCCCATCTGCACGCCGAGCGATGCGCCAGCACCCTGCCGGCGAAGGGTCCCGGCCCGAGGCTGCTGCTGGTGCGCCACGGCGAAACCGACTGGAACCGACAGGGACGCTTCCAGGGGCAGATCGACATCCCCCTCAATGCCAGCGGCCACGCTCAGGCCGCCGCGGCCGGTGATTTCCTGCGGCGCGTGCCGTTTGCCCGCGCCTACACCAGTTCGATGTCCCGCCCCCGGCAGACCGCTGAGGGAATCCTGCGTCACCACAAGGGCGTACCGCTCACCAGCGTCGCCGATCTGGTGGAGATCGGCCATGGCGACTGGGAGGGCTGCCTGGAGGAGGAGATCGCTGATCAGTGGGGCGAGCTGCTGGCCGCTTGGAAGCGCGCCCCGGAAACGGTGCAGATGCCCGGGGGGGAGACCATCCATGATGTCTGGGAGCGCTCGCTGCAGGGCTGGAATCGGATCGCCGCCAGCCTCGATGCCCAGGAAACAGCCTTGGTGGTCGCCCACGACGCCGTCAACAAGACCATCCTGTGTGCCCTGCTGGGCCTCAGCCCTGCCGATATCTGGGCGGTGAAGCAGGGCAACGGTGGTGTCACCGTGATCGACTACCCCCATGGCGCCGATCAGCCGCCGGTGGTGGTCTGTCTCAACCAGACTGCTCATCTCGGCGGTGTGCTCGATCGCACCGCTGCCGGTGCCCTCTGAGGTTCGAGCGATGACCGCTCGCTGGCTGCGTCAGGTCTCCCTGCTGGCGGAACCAGGGCAGCACCCGGCTCCCACCGATGTGCTCCTGCACCCCGATGGCCGCATCGCCGCCATCGGGGTGGATGCAACAGATCGAGCAGCCGCGCTGGGATTGGAGCCGCTCGCGGCTGAGCGACTGCTGCTGGCCCCCTCGCTGGTGGATCCCCACTCGCTGCTGGAGGACCCCTGCCATGGCCCCGCCGAAACCCTTGCCTCTCTGGAGCGCTCCGCCGTGGCGGCTGGTTACGGCACTGTGGCGCTGCTGCCCCAGGCCGCCCGCTGGCGCGACTGCCCCGAAGCCCTGACCCTGCCGCCGGCAACCACGGAGCTGCAGCTGCCGCTCTGGGGCAGCCTCAGCCGCAGCGGCGGCGGGCAGGAGCTCGCCGGTCATGCCGATCAGCTCAGCGCTGGGGCCATTGGCCTGGCGGAGGGGCCCACCACCCCGCCGCTACCGCTGCTGGAGCGCGCCCTGGCCCTTGGTGAGATGGCGGAGGCCCCGATCCTGTTGGCCGCTCGCGACCGCAGCCTGAGTCAACAGGGATTCGTGCGTGAGGGGGTGGAAGCGCTGCGGGCTGGCTGGCCCAGTGATCCAGCCCTGAGCGAAACCCTGCCGCTCCAGTCCCTGCTGGCTCTGCAGCGCCTGTATCCGCAGCGGCGGCTGCAACTGATGAACCTCTCCACAGCTGCGGCCGTGGAACTGCTGGCCGACCTGCCGGCGTCACGGCGCCCCGCCGCCAGCGTCAGCTGGTGGCATCTGTTGGCGGATAGCGGCAGCCTTGATCCCACCGCCGAAGGCTGGCGCCTGGAGCCACCGCTCGGTACACCCGCCGATCGATGTGCCCTGCGTGATGGCCTCGCCAGCGCGGTGATCACCGCTGTGGCTGTGCACCATCTGGCCCTCGATCCGGAGGAGCAGCTGCTGCCGCTGGATCAACGCAAGGCCGGCGTGGCCGGCCACCGCTTCGTGCTGCCCTGCCTCTGGCAGGAGCTGGTGGTGGGTGCCGGCTGGAGTGTGCCCCAGCTCTGGCAAGTCCTGTGCCATGGCCCGGCCGCGATGCTCGGGTTGGAGCCGCCGCGGCTGGCGGTCGGCAGTCGCCACTGGCTGCTGTTTGATCCCGAGCGCCGTTGGCAGCCCTGTGAGGATCCCTGGGCACCCAAGGCGGCCAATCAGCCGCTGCTGACAACCGAGTTGTGTGGTCAGGTGCTGGCGGTTGGCCTCAACCCCCGGCTCTGGCGCGATCCAGCGCCGATGCCGGCGGCAGGGGATCGGGAGTGTTGATCTCGCCAGCGGTGCCAGGTGGCCAGAATCGCCAGAAGGCGCGGCCGATGATCTCGCTTTCGGGCAGGAATGGTCCACCTGGCCAAAACCGGCCATCCCAGCTGTTGGCTCGGTTGTCGCCGAGGGTGAGCACATGCCGGGGGGGAACCACCGCATTCAGCGGACGGCAGGGCCCCATGCCGAACGGATCGACAGGGCAGTACTGACGGACATAGGGTTCCTTCAGGCGGCGACCATTGACCGTGACTTCGCCGCGGGGGTTGACCACCACCCGATCGCCGGCCACGGCCACCACCCGCTTGATGTAGGCGTCGCAGGCGGGGGTCTGCAGGCCGGGCAGGGCGTTCACGAGGGGCAGGTTCACCAGCAGGCAGCGCAGCGGACCAACCCTGTACTCACCGCTGAGCACGGGATCGAAGTGATGCGGCGCATGGAACACCACGATCTCACCGCGGCGTGGCGGGCGCTGGCGATAGGTCAGTTTCTCGACCAGCAGCCTGTCCTGAAGCTGTAGCCCCGGCAGCATCGAGCCGGACGGGATGTAGCGCGCTTCGAGGATGAACTGGCGCACACCCAGGGCCAGTCCCAGGGTGATCAGCACCCCTCGCCAGAAGACCCAGGGGCTCTCGCGACCGGTGTCAGGTGGTGTTTCGGCGGTATCGGCAGCTGCGGCGTCAGCGGCAACTTCGGATGACGGATCGTGCTGCGGCAAGGGCGGGCGCTGGGCGCGGCGCGTCGGAAACGGGAAGATTAGGGCGTCCTTGCCGCCCTGCCTCGATGGTCCGGCCCCGCTGGTTGCTCACGCAGAGGCCAGCGACAGCGCGGTTCTGGCAGCACTGGGATCGCGCTGTGGCGCTCTGGGCCGGCGTCAATTTGGTCTGGGTCGTTTTTGATATCAGCTACCTGCCGTTGCGAACCTTCTGGTTGCAGCGCAACCTCACGCCGCTGCCGCAGGTGCCGCTGGTGGTGCCGCTCACCGCCCTACCGGACATCACGCCGCTCTACGACCCGGTGAAGGGCATCGAGCCCCATCGTGAGACCCAGGCCTGGCTTGCCAGTTTTCAGCGCCTTGATCAGGCCTTACGACGCGCTGAACCAGCTGCCGTGGTGGAGCCTCTGCGTCAGCGCCAGCTGCAGCTGACGGTGCAGATGATTCATGAAAATCCTTTCGCGGCCTCCGGCAACAGCGGCACGCTCGAGAAGCTGAAGAATCGTCTGCGCCAGCGCGCTGGCCTCGACTCCGCCAAGCAGTCGGCCGCACGCCTGTTGTCGCGGTCCTGGCAGGAGCAGCATGGCTGGGCCGGCGAGCGGCGTTTCTGGCAGCAGCAGGTGCTGCCGCTGGTGGCCACCAGCTACTGGCGATCGATCGATGAGAACGGCCGCCCCAGCGATCACTTCTGGCGGTTTGATCTGCTGCTGTTCCAGAGCGTCTTCGCCCTGGATATCGCCCTGCGGGTGATGCGGCTGCGGCGGCGGTTCCCCGCCTTGAGCTGGCGGGATGCGCTGCTGCGGCGCTGGCTCGATCTGCCACTGCTGCTGCCGTTCTGGCGCTGGCTGCGACTGGTGCCGGTGGTGGAGCGCCTCAGTAGCGCCGGTCTGATCAACGTGGAACCGCTGCGGGCGGCCGTCAGCCGGGCGGTGGTGGCGCTGCTGGCGTTGGAGCTGTTTGAGGTGCTGGCCCTGCAGCTGGTGGATGGGGCCCAGTCGTTGATCCGCTCACCCCAGTGGCCCCGCTGGATCCGCGGCCTGCGCAGCCATCAGAGTGTGGCGGCGGACCAGCAACAGCAGCTGGCAGCGCTGATCCGACTGTGGGGGCCGCTCCTGCTGGGGCAGGTGGCGCCGAGGCTCTCACCGCAGTTGCAAGCTCTGCTGGGTCATGCCCTGCAGCAGAGCCTGCGCGAGATCCCCGGCAGCGTGGTCGTACCCGCTGCTCTGACCCGCCAGCTGGCGGTTGGGATGGTGGAGAGCCTGGTGGATCTCTCGCGTGGCACCGCGGCCAGGCTGGGCCAGAGCGATGCCCGCCAGGTGGAGCTGTTGCGGGGGATCGGCGATCGCTTCTGGGAGGAACTGGCCAGTGCCCTTGAGAGGGACTCCACCCTGGAAAGCAGTCAGCAGCTGCTGTGCACCCTGCTGCAGCAGCTGAAGTGCACCTACCTGGCCCAGATCAACCGGGCAGGGATCGATGCCCTGATGGACGAGCTGGATGATCTGGCGGCGCCAGGCTCCTGAACGCACGCGCTCAACCGGGAAGCGCAGGGACCGTGAGGGCGGCGGCCCACTCCTCCAGCTTGAAGCCCACCAGAGCGGCACCGCCGGCAGTGATGGCAAACGGGCGACGGATCAACCTGCCATCCGCCGCCAGGGCCGCCAGGGCCTCCTCGTCGCTCATCGCTGCAACGGTGGCAGCACCGAGAGCTCGGTAGCTCTGGCCACTGGTGTTGAACAGTCGCTTGCGGCCAACGGCTTCGCTGGCCTGGCGCAGCTCATCAGGGCTGGGGGGACTGGTGGTGATGTCCACGAGCTCCAGCGTGCCGGCCTCAACAGAAAAGCCCTGCTGGGCAAGCCATTGCAGGGCTTTACGGCAAGTGCCGCAGGCGGGGTAGCTGTAGAGGCGCAGCAGCGCTGCACTCACTTGCCCAACAGCGACTTGACGGCCCCGAGCAGGCTGTTGGAGCCCTTGCCCACACCATCCTGGGGGCGGGTGCGGATGGTCACATCACCGTTGACGCTGGTGCGGCAGCTGAGGCGATAGTTGGCGGGGCGGTCGGCGAGGTACACCTGCTCGACATCACTGCGGGGGGAGAGGTTCTGCATACCTTCCACCACCTCGACCACACAGGTGCCGCACTGGCCGACACCACCACAGTTGTTGAGGTTGTTCAGACCCTTGTAGGGGTTGATGCCGGCGTCGAGGGCGGCCTTGCGCAGGTTGGCCCCCTCGATGCAACCGACCTGCTGGCCTTCCTGTTCAAAACGGATGGTGGGCACGGTCGGACGGGGATCTTCGGCGCCGACAAACTTACCTGCCCGGCGGCGATTTCGGACGATCCCGCCCGTGGCCGACATGGAATGCAGCCTGGCCCATCTCCTTAGCATGGGCCCACCAGCGCAGTGTCCGTGAATCCATCGGGTTACGACCGAATTCAGAGTCTGGTGATTCCCGGCTACGGCAGCCTGGCCCGCCTTGCCGTGGCGCTGCTGGCAGCATCACCGGCTGCGGCCGGCGAGGGCGCCGAGGTGCTGGTCGCCGGCTGCGGCACGGGATCGGAGCTGCTGGAGGCCATCGCGCAGCGCCCGGACTGGCGGCTGACGGCCCTGGATCCCAGTGCAGCGATGCTGGACGAGGCCCGTCAGAAGCTGGGCAACGACTCGCGCATCAACTGGCACCAAAGCACGGTCGAGGATCTTCTGTCCCAGCCGGGCCATGACAACCGCTACGCCGGCGCCCTGGCCGTGCTGGTGCTCCAGTCGCTGGCTGATGACGGCCGCAAGCTGGCCTTTCTCGCCGCCCTGGCCCGCTGCCTCAGGCCCGGGGCGCAACTGCTGCTGGTGGATCTGATGCAGACCTCCCTGCCCTCCCTGGAGCGGCAGATCGATGCAGCCTGGCGTGGCTTCCAGCGAGCCAGCGGCCTCGCCGGCGACAGAGGTGGCCTGGAGCACCTCAGCGAAGGTCTGCACCCGATCGGTCTGTCACGGCTCACCAGCCTGGTGAATGCGGCCGGTTTCGGTGACCCGGCACGAATTTTCCAGGCCCTTGGCTTTGAGGGCTTTCTGGTGCAGCGGCTGGAGTGATCAGCGGCCTGCCGCCCTCGCCATGCAGCGCTCCAGCAGACCCGGCACGGCATCGGTATCCAGCCAGCCCTGAATCTCCACCACACGCCCCTCCAGATTCTTGTAGGTGCGGAAGAATTCCGCCACCTCCTCCAGCTGCTCGGGGGCGATCTGGCGGATGCTGCGGATGGCGTGCTGGCGGGGGTCTGCGGCGGGTACGCAGAGCAGCTTGCCGTCGCGGGCGCCGCAGTCCACCATGTCGAGGATGCCGATTGGCCGAGCGACAATCAGGCAACCGGCAAACGTGGGCTCGCGCATGATCACCATGGCGTCCAGGGGAGCGCCATCTTCGGCCAGTGTGTTGGGAACGAAGCCATAGTCGAACGGGTAGCGCACAGAGGAGTGCAGAACCCGATCGAGCGCCATCAGACCGGCGGCAGCGTTGTACTCGTATTTATTGGTGCTACCGGCGGGAATCTCCACCACCAAGTTGACCAGCCCTGGCCCCGGGGAGGCCTTCAGGGTGCGCAAGTCCATCGGTATGGGAGTGCAGGGGCGCGGTGAGCCGTTCAGGCCCTCGGCTGGTCAGCACGCTGGCGAGGGGGACCACAAGCATCAGCAGGCCGATCAGGCCACCCAGCAGAGGGGCAGTGCTGTGGAACAGGCTCGCCGGGGCATAGGGGGCATCACCGCTGTCGTGGGGCAGATCTCGCCCCCTTGGCGCCTCATGCTCAGGGGTGAGAGAGGGAGATCGGCCGGTTCGGGGAGGGGGGTCTGCGTCCAAGGGGATGGGAGGAAGTTCGCGATCAGGCCTGGGGCCTGCATCGGATCTAGGCCGCGGGACGGGCCTGATCGTGATGCTCGCGGCGGGTATCGAGGCTGGTGGGAGAGCTATCGCTGGTGAGGAGCTGGCGGATGGCGCGCAGCTCTTCCAGGATGGAGCCAAGCAGCTGCTGTGTCGCGGTTGAGGGTGAATTGAGCACCTCAACTGTCACCTCTTTGATGCGGAGCACATCGCGGGCGAAGCGCGCCACCTCATTGGGGTGGAACATCAGCGGCTCTTTCTGGTCGCTGCGATATTCAGGGTTGAGCTTGCGCGGGTTAAAGGAAGGATTAAGACTGCGCGGGTCGGTGTTGGTGTAGCGATAAACCGATGCCCTGGAGCGGTTGAGAGATCGCTGCACCTCATCGATGCCGATCAGATGTTCAGCTGATTCGGATGTATTAGCGGCAACCTCGGCAGCGGAGCCGGAAGGGCTGACAGGCCCGCTGGGTCCTTGGCTCACGGATGCAGTGGGGAAGACGCTGGCACCGGACGAGCCTATCCCAGCAGACAATGAAGGGGAGGCCATTGAGACCGAATGTGCGACAGCTGGGATCTTGTGCGAAGTTAGCAGGGTTTGCTCTGCTGAGCGACAAATTTTTCGGCTTTCAGGCTGCAGTTGTGGCGGTTCACCAAGCGGTTCATGCCGGGCCGGAGGAGAGGCTCGACAGCGTGGGGCGGAGCAGTCGGCTGAATCGCGTTGGCGGCAACCCCGAGAGCTGGTTGGTCAGGCCTTGAGTGCTCAGGGATGACTGGCCAGGTCTGGTGCGCGCGGTTGCTCTGTCGCCGCTGCTGGGCCGGAGAGAGGTTCAGCGCTGCTTCGCCGGGCCGGGGGGCTGATCGGGCCTTCCTTGTACCCCAATGGTAGCTTCCGCCTTCACCTCTGCTCCGTGATTCCGATGCGCGTCTCCCGCCTGATGCTGGTGACGTTGCGGGATGACCCCGCCGAGGCCGAGATCCCTTCCCACAAGCTGCTGCTGCGCGCTGGCTACATCCGCCGCATCGGCAGCGGCATCTACGCCTACCTGCCCCTGCTCTGGCGTGTTCTGCAGAAGGTCTCGGCCATCGTGCGCGAGGAGCTCAACGCCACCGGCGCCCTTGAAACCCTGCTGCCCCAGTTGCAGCCGGCGGAACTCTGGCAGCGCAGTGGCCGCTGGGCCGGCTACACGGCAGGTGAGGGGATCATGTTTCACCTGCAGGATCGCCAGGGGCGCGAGCTGGGTCTTGGTCCGACCCATGAAGAGGTGGTCACGGCGCTGGCCGGGGATCTGCTGCGCTCCTACCGGCAGCTGCCGGTGAACCTCTATCAGATCCAGACGAAGTTCCGCGATGAAATCCGTCCTCGCTTCGGGCTGATGCGTGGACGCGAATTCATCATGAAGGATGCCTATTCCTTCCATGCTGATGAGGCTTGTCTCAAGCAGACCTATGCAGCCATGGACCAGGCCTACCGCCGCATCTTCAGTCGCTGCGGGCTGCGGGCGGTGGCCGTGGAGGCCGACAGCGGCGCCATCGGTGGCTCCGCCAGCCAGGAGTTCATGGTCACGGCCGAAGCCGGCGAGGATCTGATCCTGGCCAGCGGCGATGGCCGCTATGCGGCCAACCAGGAGCGTGCAGTGTCGCTGCCGGTCGAAGCGACGCCCCTCCCCGGCGGTATCCGGGCGGGGGGCAGCGGCGAGGAGCTGCTCACCCCTGGTCAGCGTTCGATCGAAGAGCTCTGTGCTGCCCACAGCTTCGACGCCAGCCAGTTGGTCAAGGTGCTGCTGCTGCTGGCCCGCTTTGAGAACGGGACGCGGCAGCCGCTGCTGGTGAGCCTGCGCGGTGATCAGGAGCTCAATGAGGTCAAGCTGGCGAACGCCGTCAGCACTCGCCTGGGCGGAGAACACGGCGCACTGCTCGGGATTGCCCCCCTCAGCGCTGAGCTGCTGCGCAGCGAAGGTCTGTCGCTGGATCTGACGGCCCTGCCGCTGGGCTTCATCGGGCCGGATCTGGCGGATGCGGTTCTGGACCAGGCAGGCCTGGTGGTGGATCTTGCCGCCAGCTCGGCGGGTGTCTCCGGCGAGGCGAAAGCTGCTGACGGCAGCCCCCGCCTGCAGCGCTCGTTCCTGCGCCTGGTGGACCCCACCGCCGCTGCCCTGGAGGCCTTCGTCTGTGGAGCCAACCGGCTCGACCAGCATCGGGTTGGGGTGAGCTGGTGCGGGCTCAACGCTCTGCCCGCAACGGAGCAGGTGGTCGATCTGCGCGCCGCCCAACCGGGCGATCGCTGCCTGCACGACCCAGCGCAACTGCTTGAAGCCAGCCGTGGCATCGAGGTGGGGCACATTTTCCAGCTGGGCCGCAAGTATTCGGCCGCCCTCGAAGCCACCTTCACCAATGAGGCCGGGGTGGACGAGCCCTTGTGGATGGGCTGCTACGGCATCGGCGTATCGCGCCTGGCCCAGGCGGCGGTGGAGCAGCATCACGATGGCGATGGGATCTGCTGGCCCACGGCAATCGCTCCCTATGAGGCGATCGTGGTGATCGCCAATGCAGCCGATGAGGCCCAGCGCGCCCTGGCCGAGCAGCTCTACACCGATCTGCAGGCCGCCGCTATCGATGTTCTGCTCGACGACCGCAGCGAGCGTGCTGGGGTGAAGTTCAAGGATGCGGACCTGCTCGGGATCCCCTGGCGCGTTGTCGTGGGCCGCGGCGCGGCCAGCGGTCTGGTGGAGCTGGTGCAACGCGCTGGCGGCGCCAGGCAGGAGCTGGCCGCCAGCGCGCTGCTGAGCACCTTGGTGCCAACGATCAAACGGGAGCGCACCGGCCTGGCCGCGGCCTGAGGACATCGAGCCGGCTCCTGCGGCTGCCGGCCCATGCCGGAGCCTGCCCCTAGGATCCGCGCTCACCCTTGCACGATCCCCGATGGCTGCTGGATGGCGTCGTCTGCAGGCAGCCGTGGTGGCGGTCTGCCTCTGCCTCTCGTTGCTGCTCACCGCCTGCTCCGGCAGCAGCGGCCCGCTGACCGGCAATTACGTGGAGGACACGGTCACCACGGCGGACACTCTGCTCGCCACCATCGGCCTGGCGGCGGACGATCCGGCCCGCGCCGAGGCCGAGGGCCAGGCCCGCGCTCTGATCAACGACTACATGTCGCGCTATCGGCCCCAGCGGCAGGTGAATGGCCTGGCCTCGTTCACCACGATGCAGACCGCCGTCAACTCCCTGGCCGGCCACTACGCGAACTACCCGAACCGTCAGCTGCCGGATGCCCTGCGCGAGCGCCTGAGCAAGGAGCTCAAGAAGGCCGAAACCGGCGCCACCCGCGGCGCCTGAACCCGGCGCGGTTGCGCCGGCGGCACAGTGCTCGGCCTGGGCGCCTGGTGCGGCCCTGCGGCCCCTGAGGGGGCCGCTTTTTCGCTGAAGCGCCGAAATCTTTGACGTGGGGTCCCCCGATCTGAGATCATCTTTCTTTGTGCTCAGAAGCGGCTACGGGCCGCTGTGTCCTTGGCCAACGTCGTCGTCATCGGTGCGCAGTGGGGTGACGAGGGGAAGGGCAAGATCACCGATCTGCTAAGTCGCTCCGCCGATGTGGTGGTGCGCTATCAGGGTGGTGTGAACGCCGGTCACACCATCGTGGTGGACGACAAGGTGCTCAAACTGCACCTGATCCCCTCCGGCATCCTTTACCCCGACACCATCTGCCTGATCGGATCCGGCACTGTCGTCGATCCGAAGGTGATGCTCGCCGAGCTCGACATGCTCGCCGAGAACGGCATCGGTGTGGATGGTCTGCGGCTGGCCTCCACCGCCCACGTCACCATGCCTTACCACCGCCTCCTCGATCAGGCGATGGAGCAGCGCCGCGGTGAGCGCCGCATCGGCACCACCGGTCGCGGTATCGGGCCCACCTACGCCGACAAGTCGGAGCGCAACGGCATCCGCATCATCGACATCCTCGATGAGGCCCGCCTGCGCGACCGGCTCGCCGGCCCCCTGGCCGAGAAGAACGAAATCCTGCAGAAGCTCTACGGCCTTGAGCCGCTCGATTTCGATGCGGTCGTGGCCGAATATGTGGGTTATGGCCAGCGGCTCGCCCCCCATGTGGTGGATTGCACCCGGGCGATCCATCAGGCCGCCCGAGCCCGCAAGAACATTCTGTTCGAGGGTGCCCAGGGCACCTTGCTCGACCTGGACCACGGCACGTATCCCTACGTGACCTCCTCCAACCCGGTCAGCGGTGGCGCCTGCATCGGTGCCGGTGTCGGTCCCACCTTGATTGATCGGGTGATCGGCGTGGCCAAGGCGTACACCACCCGTGTGGGCGAGGGTCCTTTCCCCACCGAGCTGGAAGGGAGCCTCAACGACCACCTCTGTGACCGTGGCGGTGAATACGGAACCACCACCGGTCGTCGTCGTCGCTGTGGCTGGTTCGATGGTGTGATCGGGCGTTACGCCGTTGAGGTGAACGGTCTGGATTGCCTGGCGATTACCAAGCTCGATGTGCTGGATGAGCTCGACGAGATCCAGGTCTGCGTGGCCTACGAACTTGATGGCGAGCGGATTGAGCACTTCCCAAGCTGTGCCGAGGACTTTGCCCGCTGCAAGCCCATCTTCGAGACCCTGCCGGGCTGGCAGACCTCCACGGCCGATTGCCGCAGCCTCGATGATCTGCCTCCCACGGCCATGAGCTACCTGCGCTTCCTCGCCGATCTGATGGAAGTGCCCATCGCCATCGTCTCTCTCGGCGCCGACCGCGATCAGACCATCGTTGTCGAAGACCCGATTCACGGCCCCAAGCGAGCACTGCTCAGCGTCTGAGACGCCACGGCTCCGCCGCCTGCCTCCGTTCATCAGTAGCCCAGGCCCCATCGTCTTGGCTCGGGCCCGCGGCAGTCGCGGGCTTTGTCCTTCGCGATCCACCCCATGAGCGCCAAGAGCTTCGACGTTGTCGGCATCGGCAACGCCATCGTCGATGTGCTCGTGCAGACCGACGATGATCAGTTAGATGCCCTCGGCCTGACCAAGGGGACCATGGCCTTGGTGGATGAGCAGCAGGCTGAGCACATCTACGCGGGGGTCGGTCCCGGACTGGAAACATCGGGCGGATCCGCCGCCAATACCCTGGCGGGCATCGCCCAGCTGGGCGGCCGGGCTGGATTCATCGGCCGTGTGCGCGACGATCAGCTTGGCAGCATCTTTGCGCACGACATTCGCAGCGTCGGCGCCCGTTTCGAGACTCCCGCCGCCACCAGCGGGCCCTCCACCGCCCGTTGTCTGATCCTGGTGACCCCGGACGCCCAGCGCACCATGTGCACCTATCTGGGTGCTTCGGTGGGACTGGACCCCGCCGATCTCGATCTGGCGATGGTGGCCCAGGCCAAGGTGCTCTACCTGGAGGGTTACCTCTGGGACAGCGACGAGGCCAAGGGTGCCTTCATCGCTGCCGCCGAGGTGGCTCGCGCCCATGGTGGTGAGGTGGCCCTCAGCCTCTCAGATGCCTTCTGCGTCGAGCGTCACCGCGACAGCTTCCAGGAGCTGGTCGATGGACACGTCGACATCCTGTTTGCCAATGAGATGGAGATCAGCGCTCTCTACAAAGCCAACAGCTTCGAGGAAGCCGCCGAGCAGGTGCGGGGCCGCTGCCGCATCGCCGCCCTCACCCGCAGCGAGCAGGGATCGGTGATCCTCAACGGCACAGGCACCCATCTGGTGGAACCCTATCGGCTCGGGCCCCTGGTGGACACCACCGGGGCCGGTGACCTCTATGCCGCCGGCTTCCTGCATGCCCACTGCCGGGGGCTGAGCGTGGAGACCTGCGGTCGTCT
>Ga0129333_10002454_pt1 | contig 17277 bp, 21 predicted proteins | sample CPB6_08_DNA_FD_94474 | JGI IMG/M metagenome (GOLD analysis project Ga0129333, IMG submission 94474) | Freshwater to marine salinity gradient microbial communities from Chesapeake Bay, USA - CPBay_Sum_0.6_0.8_DNA | ecosystem: Environmental > Aquatic > Marine > Coastal | place: USA: Chesapeake...
TACTTCCATAACACCGGCTCCAAATTGATCTACTCCCTCGGATAATCCTGCTCTCGTAATACCTGATAAAGCACCGCTACCAAATTGTTTTACTCTATTTAAAGTGTTATCACCGAATTGAAGTATATCATCATATAAACTTGTTTCCGGTTTTTTAGGTTTTTTTTCTCTAATTCTTAAACCCTCAAATTTACTAGATTTTTCTATATTTTTTGGTTTAGTTCTTAAACCCTCAAATTTACTCATCTTCTTAGTAAACCATTTTTAATTGCTATAGGTTCATCTTCATAGTAAATCTCTTCTTGTTCTCCTGTTTCTGGGTCATACATTAAAATATATTCCTCTGTAGTATCCGGCATGCTATCTTCTGTATTTGAAACTGAACCTGTTTCTTGATTAATTTCCGGTTTATAATCCCCAAAATTATAATTAATGCCGTGTTTACTACGAATATCAGCAACATGTGAAGTAGAATCAATTTCTTGTTTTAAATCCTTTAATTTTGCTTCAAGTGTAGGTATATCATCATCTTCGTTAGGGAAGAATGGTGTTAGTCTATCGTACATACCTTGACCAAGTACACCTCCTTTTAATGTTCTTTCTGCATGAGCTCTAAATTTACCTAATTTAGCAAATAGTAGATTTCTAGCGGCAGTTTCCTTTTGTAAAGGTTCTGCTCCATAAATACGTCCAATAGGATCTTTAAAATAATTAACAACCGGTGCTATACCTCCAACAGGTTTAACTATATTATTTTTTGTAAGTTCTCTTAAATTTTTATATGAATCTTCAATACTATTTAAATCATGCTTTATTTGATGGATATTTTTTGATTCATCGTTAGCTTCTCTTTGTTCTACTTTATCTAAAGCTCTATAAGGTTGACTATTAAACTCTTTAAATCCACCTCCTCTATTCTCAAGCATTCCTTTATGATAATCTCTTTGCTCATCAAGTTTTGCTAATTCTACACCTAGTTTTTTATCGGCAAAATATCTATCAAAAGCTTCCTTATCTTGATCTCTTAATCTTTTAATTTCCGAGTCTCTAAACTTCTTAGCCCATTCATAAACTTCCTGATTATTATGTTCTATTTTATCGGAAGCATCCTCGTATCCTTCAAGACCTTTAGCCATGGCAGGAGCAATAGATGCTAGATTATTGACTGCTCCTTTTCTTTTACTATACCGAGGATCACCGTATTGCTGCGTTAGAGCATCAGAGAAACGGAATAACCCTTTCCTGATAGCTTTATGCTCTTGATCGGTATCAAGCCCTAAAGACTGCCTAGCAGACTTAATAGCTCTAGTAATTCCTGAATCAAAGAGATTTTTAGAGTCAACTTCATTCTCTATCTCTCTTCCCCTGCTCTGCATCTCATCGATATATCGTTTCATTCCAAGTTAATAATTGATTAAATGAATAAGTAATATTATAATCCATTTAATTTAAATAGTTAAGTGTTATAATTGACTTTAAAATTAGTTTATTATATAAATCAAAGTATCCTATAAAGTAAGATCTCTTAAATTTTATCATTTAAGTTTTATCTATAAAATCTATACCTTTTTCCTTATCTATTAGTTACCATTAATAGATAAGGAATTAAATATATTTGTTTACAAATTTCATATAATTGTATATACTAGTTAAGCTATGTCATCATGTAGCTTTTAAAAAATTTATTTACCTTAAATTAAATAAATTTAGTTTTGTTGTGTGTGGTAAACGCTATTAAGGTATACCCTTGGTAGCGTTTATTTATATTATTCTCGGGAAAATAATGAAAATTAAAACCAATTCAAAATATATTTCCAAATACGATAGGATAATTAAAAAATATACTATTGAAGAGTTACAGAATCTACTTGATAACTGTAAATCAAAAACAGCACTAGCTTTAAAACTTAAAATAAGTTTAAAATATTTTAGCATGATAATCGAACTTAACAGTTTAAATTACACCAATAAAGATAGAGGATTAACCATAGGTTACATCCATAAACCTAAGAAAATTATAAAAGAATCAACTATTGAGAACAAATTAATATCGGAAATGATATCAGAGAATACAGCACTCGAGAGATTCTACAAAGAGATAAAAGCTAAGAAAGAAAAAAGATTATTAAAAGAAATATTCGATCCTTATGGCGACTAAGTATACCTGCAAACACTGTAAATACTTGTATGATAGACCTTTTCCTGTTTATTTCAGTTTAATATTATTGTGTGATGGTTGCGGTAAATTTTTCTATAGTTTAGATAAAAAAGATAGTTAGTCTTTGAAGTGTATAAATTCAATAATAGTTTTATTTTCTATTTTTGATAAAAAGTAAATTATTGATGGTTTATAGATTATAGGTATAATAATTAAAAATAATATATATCTATAGTTTAATTTGTTATTCAGTATTATTGATTTAAGTATATAGAATATTATAGAATAAAAACGGTAAATAAGATATATGTATCAATCATTCTGGTGTATCTATTATATCAGTTTTATTTGATGAATTATTAGGTATAAAAATATATGCTAGAGATGATGCTAATTCAATTAATAACCATATTGAATCATTTTCAATAAAAGTTAATCTAATTAAAAGAATAATAAAAATAATATCTCTTAAATATTTAATATATTGAAACATTATTTACTAAACTTTCTTTTTAAATAACTTTCTATGATTCCGTCTTTATCTTTTTTGCTTTTTTTAGCGTTATCGTATGTTTCATCTATAAAACTATTGATTTTGTCAGCAGATTTAACCATAAAATTAGGTTTTTTCTTAACCTTCTTAGAATCAATATACTCTTCTATATAACGCTTCATCTGAGGACTTATACTTTTGGTATCAGTATCCTCTTCATTATCATCTTTATCTTCGTCTTCTTCTACTTCATTTTCTTCATTTCTGTCTTTTTTCTTACCTAACAATTTTCTTATATGTTTAGGCTGATTAACCAGTAAATCTATGTCTACTTCGTTATTATTGAAAACAGACTTTTTCTTCATAAAATTAAAGTATAAAAAAACTCCTAACTGATGTATTATATACTAAATTATATGTAAAGCAAAACAAAAAATTAAAGAAAAATTTATGGCAATGACATATACAAGTTTGATCAATGATTTACAGCTATATATGCTAAGAACAGATCAACCTTTTGTTGCTAAATTACCTGATCTTATCCAGCAAGGAATTATCAGGGTTTATAATAGAGCAAAAGATTTAGGTTTTGAAATAAGATATGAACATACCAATAATGTTGTAGGTTCTAGCACAGTTACAAAACCTGCTAACTGGCGTGAAACTGTTAGTGTTTTAATGTTTGATGTTGCCACACAAACAGCTACATATTTAATACCAAGAAGCAGGGAATTCTTATTAACTTACTGGCCAGTTGGATATCAAAATAAGACAGGAAGACCAAAATATTATTGTGATAGTGTATTAAATTCAAATAATTCAGATTTAGCAAATACATACAATAGATTTTATTGGACATTTATTCCAAATTTAGATCAATCATATACTTTTGATATAATTTACCTCGGTATCCCGTTATTTAATAATGAGAATCAAACAAATTTCTTAACGCATCGTTATCCTGATTTACTTCTTTATTCTTGTCTAATTGAAGCGTCTTTGTTTTTAGATAATCCAAGTAAATTGGCAGAATATAAAAATCTGTTTAATGAGGAATTAGATACAATCAATAAAATCAATAAAGATAGAAGTGCTGATAGAACCGTAATAAGAGATAACAATTAATGCGTGTACCTTTAGTATATAAACCGGGTATTCAAAGAAATGCCGGAGATTTCCAGGATGAATATTGTATAGACGGACAATATATAAGATTCGTTAATGGCAAGATACGTAAAATGAAAGGGCAGAAAGAAATATATCAACCTGTAGGACTTGAACCTATATACCTTGATATATATTTTAACGGAACTAATCCAGTTCTGATTTATACACATTCAACCGGAGTAAATCGTTGTATTCTTAATAATGAATTATCTAATAGTACCAACGATAGGCAGGTTTTAGCTGGACTTGGCGGAGATCAAGCCAGAACTTGGCAGTCAGTTAAATTTATTAAAGATGGTACACCTTATATAGCGTTACTTTCTACCTTCAACGGCAATAATATGTTAAGCGATAGACCTGGAGTGCTATATTATAAATCAGTAACAGATGATAACGCAGATTTCGTAAATAATAATGTTGTATTAGGAGATTATGGGAATATACCGTCAGGAGGTATTATATATTCTTCTCCTTGTTTATATATGTACGGCAATAACGGCACTATAATTAGAAGTAAAACAAGTAATCCTCTTGATTTTGATGACAGCGGAGATTCTGATGCCGATTCATATAAAATATCGGAGAATAAACTGCTATTTGGTGCTTCTATTAGAGGAGGTGCAAATGCTCCGACATTTTTATTCTGGACACAGAACTCTGTAATATATCTAACTAACGTTGCAGATGGAACTAATCCTAATTCCCCTATTGAATTCCAAAGAGAGGAAATAACTACCAATTCTTCTGTCATGTCGCCAAAATCTATTGTTCAGTACGATAGTCTTTTCTTCTGGCTTGGTACGGATCGTGCTTTTGTTTATAACGGAATAGTTGAATCAATAAAAAATGATGTAAATTTCGAGTGGTTTCTGGAAAATGTTGATTTAACTAAAAAAGAAAAAATTTACGGTTATAAAGTAGCTCGGTACGGAGAAATAAGATGGGCTTTCCCTGAAAAAAGGTTTAGGAATAGAGCAGATATAGGATGTACTAGAGAGCTTGTTTATAATGTAAGAGAAAATAGCTGGTATGATACTGAAATACAAAGGGATTGTGTTACAGTTTATGAGGCAAGCGGAGATATAATAAGTTTCGGTGATAGTTGCACTAATTATCCTTATAACCCTGTTAATGCATATAAAACACTATGGAAGCAGGAAACAGGTTTTTATGAGGTAAGAGCGGATAATTCAGTATATAATATACCTTCATTCTTTACTACTCCTTGGTTTGGATATGCAGCATTTCCTCCTGCTAAAGACGGTAAAGTAATGGACAAATATATTAGAATTACCGAGATAGAGCCGGATTTCCCTGCTCCTGAATTATACACAAGAAGAGAGAATGAATTACTTATTGTCGGATCTGCCATGCTTAAATATGCCGGAGTACAGAAACAAGTAATAGTTCCTTTGGAATTTGATTTGTTTATGGGTAATAATAAAGGTAAAATAGATATGAGAATACAGGGTAGGTTTGTAAATGTAACTTTTGCATGTGTATATCCTTATACTGTAGGTAATATATTAATCAATTTTGAAATTGGAGACGGTCAATGATAAGGAATCTACCTTTTCCAAGTCAAATAACTTTTGATCGTTGGTATAGAGAAGTTTTAAGGATTTATAAGGATGAGAGACTACCTATACCTATGCCAAATGATGATTGGCGTGAGATTGCAAACAAAATGGCAGGAATAGGTACTTTTAAAACAAATAGTATACCAATTGCTGCAAGTAGTAAAAGCGGTCGTAAACTTGATATGTTTAAAAACTGGGAAGACTGGGCTAAGGCTGTATATATCGTAATGATGAGGACAAATAAATGAAAAATAGAAAACATATATCCGATATGTTTAATAAAGATAAACATAAAACATTAAAAAAATATAGTAAAAAACATATCAAGGATGTACTAGAACAAACAAAGAAAAAAGGTAGAGGAGGAGACACAGAACTTGCTCATATTAATCCTGTTGAATCTAAAATATTAAAAAGTCTTGGAGGTAGTGGCAGCATTAATCCAAAAACAGGGCTTAGAGAATATAAAGGAGGTTTTTTTAGAAAACCTTTTAAAGCAATAAAAAGTGTTCTTGGCGGAGGAGCAGGAGCTTTAATCGGTAATATGATTTTACCGGGAGTAGGAGGTATTATAGGCGGTGCTGTCGGTCAAGGTGCTCAACATGCAGCTAGAGGTAAAAACGCTTTACAAGGAGCTTTAAAAGGTGCAGGAATGGGAGCAGCTTTACCTTCTGTTGCATCAGGATTAGGTTTTGGGGCAACTAAACTAGGTATGGGCGGTATTGGTTCTACTTTAAGTAAATATGGAACTGATAATGCCATATTACCTGCTCTTGGATTTGGTAAAGATACCGGATCTAGCATAATGGGGATGGGTAAAAGTGCTGCTAAATACGGCGGAGCTACTTCATTACTAAGTAACTTAGGAGGTTCTAAAGGTGCTGGTGTATCTGCCGGTGATGATACAGAAAGTTATATGCAATATCTTCTTGAAAAAGAAAAGAAAAAAGATGATATGAGTTTCATGGATAAATTACAAAGTAATAGCATGGATTTCCTGAGTAAACCTAAGAATTTACTGGCTCTTGGTACTACCGGATTAACTTTGTATGATAGATTCAATCAACCAAAACCAAAGACTGCTGCTCAAGAAGGTAAGGAATTAAAAGAGAGAATGCTAGCTCAACGACTAACTCCTGAAGAACTTGCTGCTCAAGAACAGTATGAACTTCAAGTAGAGCAGGCAAAACGTAGGAATGCACGTAAAAAATTCCTACCTGAAGAAAGAATAGAAATAGATCCATTATATACAAGAGTTAGTACTCCGGAAGAAAGAGAAAGAACCGGAAGATGGTTAAATTACTATAACAATCCGCAGTTTAGCGGTAATCCAACAAGAATTTAAGATATGGCAAAACAGTATATACCTTTTGATCAGATAAGAGATAAAGCTAGGCAATTACTAATTCGTGATAGCGGCAGATTATCTACTTCCAATTATACACCTTATCCCGGAAAAACATTAGCTCCAATGTCTTCCATGACTCAAAGAGCAAGAGGATTGGAGGAAAGAAGGACTGCTAAAGGTATGCCGTATACCAACGATTTAAATGCTCTAGCAAATGCACCTATTGAAGGAATAAACGAAGGTAATATAAATAAGTTACAGGATTTTACCTATGATACCGCTAATAGAGGTTTAGAAACTGTATCAGATAGATTAAGAAATCAGTTCGGAAATAATTTTAATAGATACTACGATAGTTTTAGAAATAATGTAGATAGAAACAATCAATTAAAAACAAATGAATTCCAGTCTGATCTAAATACTTTGAATCCTGAAATAAAAAAACTTCAAGGAAAGAAGAGCCGTTTTGCTTTTGAGGCTATTTCTGAATCAGGTAAAAACAAATATAACAGAGAAAAAGCTTTAATAGATTCTCTTAATAAATACGGAGAACAGAAACACGGTATTGTTAATAAAGGATTAACAGCAGAAAAAGCCAGATTCGATGCAGAAGTAAATGAGCCTTACGGACGTATTGAAAATCTTAACTCTGTATTAAATTCAATGGATGGAATAGATAGTGCAACATCACATCCTGACGTACTTGATTTACAAGGTAAACAGTTAATAAAAGCTCTACAAGCTTACGGTGTTGATGTAGGTAAACCTGTTGATCAATGGATGACTGCCCCAAGAACCAATTTACCTGTTTATCAAGGTAAATTAGTAGAACCGGTAAATGATGAATTAGCTAAGTCTTATGAACTAGCCGAAAATATAAGTCCTTTCTATAAAGATAAAAATTACCTTGATCGTAAATTAGCTAGAAAATCTTTAGTAGATGGTACTAATTCAGTAAATAATGTTGTAAATTCTTTGCCTGAAAACATAAGACCAAAGTTCGAATCTCTTGATGAAGAAGCAAAAAAGAAAGCAATAAGTGATTTAACAGCTTTAAATAGCAGGTATATCAAACAAGGGATGTACGGCAGTAATTCACATTTAAAATCCGTTACAAATAGAATGCAGGATTTATTGTCTGCTACCGGAGAATCAAAATTAAAAGCAGTAAAAGAAGATTTAGTAAGAGGTATTGCAGATAAGGAGTATAGTGATTTAAATAATATTGATAAACTTACTCAATACGACCAATTAGCTAATAATGAATTTGGAAAAGTTCTTGATGATGTTAAAAGATCAAATTTAAAAGGACTCGAGAAATGGAAAAATGCACAAGAAAATAATGAACAATTATATAAATCATACCAGGCAGAAAAAGGAGGTATGAACCCAAAACTATTAACCAATGCAAGGAATAGTGGATATGAAGGAGGAGTTAATAGCGGAATAAACACAATATTCAATCATTTCAATAATCAAGGTATTGATTTATCTAGTATAAGTGATCTTCAAAACAGATATTCTGAAATGGAGAAAGAAAGAACATCAAATCTAGATAAAATAAAAAGTTTGGAAGATTATAAACGTCAATATGAAGAATTATCTAGAAGAAATGAGAGAGAGAATAATAATGAAATAGATAGAAATATTTCTCTTGGTATAGAAAGAGATGAAGCAAATCCTACTATTCAAAATGAGATAGAAAATAGAATATCTACAGAACAGAATTCCAATAGACGTGCTGAACTTGAAAATCAACAAAGAGTATTAAGAGAACGAGAAGAGAATGCTAATAGATTAAAAGTTGAGCAAGAACAAAGACAGGAAGAATCAAGAAGGCAGGAAGCTACAAGAATTGCAGAGGAAAATAGACAAGCGGAATTAAGACGAGTTGAAAATCAAAGAAGACAGGAAGAAGCAAATCGTCAAGCAGAATCTTTAAGAATTGCTGAAGTTAACAGACAAAATAAAATTAAAGAAGATAACAGACGAACAGCTCTAGAAAAACTTAGTATATTGCCATCTGAATTAAAATCATTAGAAGCACGATATAATACAACGGATTGGAGAAGAAAGATAATGAGTCATTTTGGTATGGATTATCATGGTTATAATGAAGATGTAGATACAATGAACACTTTATACCCTAAAATAGAGAAACTTAAACAGGATATTGCATATTGGAATCAATATAAATAAATTACTTTAATCCTTCTTTATAAATATAATACCTTATTTTAAATTTATAAAGCTCATCTAACCATAATTTAGTTTCTTTTGATTTAGGTGAGCAAATAGTATTTAACTCGAATATCAAGTCTTCTGTATTTTTTACTCTAATTACATCTTCCGGATTTTCTTTATTGTAATTAAGTATAGATAATTTTAAATCCTTGATATGATCATTAGTTTTAATACATACAGGATTAAAAGCTGTCTTAAGTTCTTTGTTAGCAGAAGTAGATATTAAAGGAAATTCAGGTAGATCAATATTTGTAATAGTGTTATTTATTTTGCTCTGACATCCTGTCAATAGCATTATTGATATCATTACTAGGTTTAATGTTCTCTGTAGCATGTATATCTTTTGTTTTAATAGCTATTATTGTATCTTTTTCGTTGTTTTTCGTTATTAACTGTTCTTTTTCGAGTTTTAAGGTTTTATTTCTATTAAATAGATAAAGAGCAAAAAATCCTATAATACCAAGTAATATTTCTTTTAAATAAGTTAGAATAAACATTTTATATTTCTTCTATATCTCCACTAAGTATAACACTCTCTAAAACTTTGCTTTCATTGTTACTTGGATATATAGATTCTACAGTATTACCTTTCTCAATAATTTTAGTAACAAAACCTTGTTTTATTGATGGCTCTATTTTAGACTCAATTTTAAATGAGCTGTTAATATCCTCAAAGCTTATTTGATTTATTTTAAGTATTTCTATTTCATTAACTAATTTTAATTTATCGGATTTGAGATCATCTTTATCCGCTTTTAAGTCAGTAATAGTCTCTTTTAATATTTTTATAGTATTCTCAAGATTGCTTACTATAGTTGTGCTATTTTCAATTGCTTTGTCTTTTAGTAATAAAGTAGATTCAAGTTTTATATAATCGTTACTAATTAAGGAAAAATCATTTTTTACTTTAGTAATTTCTTCCTGATACTTCCTTAAATTTTCAGATAATTCAGTAATTTTAATATCTTTATCGGATATCTGTTTTTCTAATATTTGTTTCTGAACCGTTATTGTATTCTGTTTATCCAAAATAAGCTGATCTTTTATATTAAGTTCTTTTTGTAGCGTTTTAATAGAATCATCTTTTTGTAAAATAATATTGCTCTTTGAGCGTAAATCAGATTCAAGGTTAGCTATGACATTGTTTTTATCTGATATAGTTTTAGTTTTTAAATTATTATCTGATTCTAATTTAACATTAGAAATTTTTAAAGAATTGTTATCTTTTTTTAAATTATCACAATATAAACTAAGATTATTTTTCTCTAAAGTTATTGCGGAAAAACTATCTATTAAATTATTATATTCAATTTCTACTGTAGAAAGATTTGTTGTAATAGTCGTTCCTAAAGGGGTTTTTATAGTCCTTGCGGTTTTTTTCATATAGCAAACCTCATACCTAAAGTTATATTATGAATTTCATAAGTACGATTACCTATATTCTTAATTCCTCCTATGATTTTTCTTTTATTACCCCCTAAATTAAAATAGTTGTAGCTAATTTCGCCGGTAATCGTATTACTAAATTTTATATCACTGCCTATAGTTAATTTGTAAGCAAACTGATTTCTTTTTTTACTAGCTTTTTCTAGTGGATAAATAACATTATCATCCCTAGAGATAGATTCTCCTCCCACAGACTCTTTCAAATATGCTAATCCGATACCACCTCCAATAAAAGGAGTAAAATTGCCAATAGTTACTATATCTTTATAAATATTAAACATTAAGCTATCTGCCTTGGTTTTTGTAGATATTTTAAAAACATCGCAATTAGGGTTAGTAGATATTTCAGATGTTCTAAATAGAAAGTAATAATCAATAACGCTCTCAAGTCTAATACCATTATCAAATTTATAACCAATGCCTGCTTCAATTAATGGAAAACTATTAGATAATTTAACCTTTCCCTCAAAATCATGGTTACTGAATTTGGTAGTTTTAATGTTATTTAATCCGACACCGCCTTTTAAGTAAAAGCTTCCATCAGCATAAGTATTAAATGAAGAAAATAATAAATAAAATATTACTACTGATTTTATATACATATTATTCTTCTAAAAATTTTCTGACAGTCGAACATTCAACATATCTTTCTTGAGATTGATCTATATAACTAATTAATGCAGCTATTCTTTCTTCCGGAGTACCTGTAAATTCAGAAGATGTAGATATTATATCTGCTGAATCATTAATTTCTGATACTACTTCCTCTTTGTTATCTATAGATAAATCTATTTCTTCTGTATTTTTCATATAACCTCTTAATTTTTAGATAAAAACAATGTTACTTCTGCTTGTCTTCTGTTGGTAAGACCATTACTTACTTTTTTTATACCATTAACTGTTATTTTATTCCATAACTTAAATTGATCGGACACTTTATTGAATAAATTTTTATTTATAAAAGATAATAAAGTACTTTTTTGAAAAGCACCAACACCAATATTAAATACAAAACAAACAAGGGCATCAAATTGATTCTGTGTTAGAGAGACTTTTACTAAAAGATTAACAGCATTTTCAGCTGTTTTTATATCTTGCTTAAGTAAATCGTTTGCCTGCTTTTCTGTTATTGGAGGAATTATATTATCATCAGGAGTAATAACATGACCATAACCAATAGTATTTTTACCAGCAGAACAAGGATAAATAACAGGAGAAAATCCTCCTTTAGGACCTTGTTCCCATTTTTTCAATAAATTTAAACCTCTATCACCTAATTTCATCATGAAGTTATATCAATATTACGATTAGTAGTAATCTTTACTAGAAATTCCAAAGTCTGTTCCCATAAATTATCATTCCCAAATATCCAATGTGAAAATATACCTCCTGCAACAAAGAATCCAAATATAAAACCTAATATAAATTCTTTAGTACAAATAAGTTCAATAAAATATGTTTTAAGTTTATCAATAATCTCAATCATCTTTATTCTTCAATACCTCAAATAATTCTTCTTGTGTTAAATCTTTATGTCCAATAACTTGCATTACTCTTTCATCTTTACAGTCTTTTCCGACTAAATGATATATTATAACAGGTTTATCTTGTCCTCGTCTATGTAATCGATCATTAAATTGAATATAGCTATCAAGTCTGAATGTAAGACCAAACCATATTATAATTCTTCCTCCTTTTTGGATGTTAAGACCTCTACCGCTATTGCATTGACACAACATAATTTTTATTTTTCCTTCATTCCATAAAGGCTCTAATTGATTAACGTCTTTAGCATTCATGGTAACAGCATGAGGGAATCTCCTTTTTATTCTATCTTCATCAGATTTAAAATTATATGCTACTAGAAAATTCTCATCTGTATGCTGTTTCATTATCTCATCAAGCATATCAAGCTTATTGTTATGTACGATAATAACATTGCGATCCTGATCATAAACAGCTCCATTACAGTATTGAATCAGTTTATTACATAATACTCCGGCATTAACGGCGGTTACCTCCATTTCTTGTATCTTAAGATAAAAATCATCCTCAAAAGATTTATATTCCTGATAATTATCGATAATAACCGGAGTAGTAATCATCATTTTGTCCGGTAAATCCAGATAATCCTTACTATCCATGAATAACCAGTTACGTTTTAATCTATTCATGATCAATTTAGGATATACACATTCATAACCATGACCTTCTCTCTTTTCTCTGAAATAATGTTTTCTAAATCCGGTAATATCACCAAACATTTTTCCTTTATCTATCAAATATTGTTGAGACCAGAAATCTATCAATCCACTAGGTGCAGGAGTTCCGCTAAGTAGTACCATATAAATTGATTTAAAACGCTTAAGAGCATTAAAACGATAGGAATCATGACCTTTGAATTCATGGCTCTCATCAACAACAATCATGCCGTATTTAGAGAATCCTTGATCATACATCCATTCCACATTTTCCTGATTTATAACATAGATATCAGCTTCGGCGTTTAATCCTGCCAGTCTTGTTTTCTCATTTCCGCAACAGATTGAAACTCTAAAATCTCGTGTATGACTCCACTTATCCGTTTCATTTATCCACACATTCTTTGCTATTGTTAGAGGTGCAATAACAAGAAGTTTTTTAACTTTTTTGCCTATAATTTCAGAAAAAGCCGTAAGAGTACAAATAGTTTTACCAAGTCCTGGTTTTAATCCAAGACCGCATCTTTTTTTGTTTAATATGTAATTGATAGCTTTTAATTGATATTCTTCCAGATCACTTTTATTTAGTATTTTTTGGCTCATACAAAGGTTCATAAAAGTCGGTATCTATGATGCCGTTTAAATTATTATTTAAGATATCAATACCTCTTTGAATATCATTAACTAAATAAATTGGTGTATTACGATGGATAAGTTTACTAAATACCATTCTTTGCAAAGGAGTAACTTTACCTGATAGACTTTTGAACTCAATAAAAAATATTTCACCTTTTTTATTTATAAAAACTCTATCAGGTACGCCTCTATTTGAAGGAGAAGTAAATTTATAAGTAAGGTATCCAAGATCAATAGCTTTCTTGGATATTTTAGATTCTATTTTTCTCTCGGTTAATACCCTAACTTTACGCATTCTTAAAAAATATCTTCATCATCTTGGATTTTATTAAAATCTTCACTAGCATCTATAGTATCTATTTTACCTCCAAGCATTTCTCCGTCTCTAGCAAATAGTACATGCTGTAATCTTTTAGTAACTCCTTTAGGTACTTTCTTGAATTCATAAGAATCAATAGTAAATAGGATATGAACAAAACAACCGGGATAAAAAGGGTTTTCATCAACTTCAGTATTGAGTAATTGACCTTTAATTAAGCTTAATTTAGGTTGTATTTTATTTTTTACATTAAGAATATAATGTCCTTTTAAATACTCACAATTAGCTTTCCTTTCTTTACCTTGTTCTGTCGAATCGTCAATGGATTTGTAGATTTCATCACCATCCTTAAATAATTCGTATAAATGTTTTTTAACTTTAATACGTCTTAAAACATCATCGGCAGTATCATTAATCTTTTTATAGTATTCTATATGTTTTGGATTACTTTTAGACAAAAGACAATCTACTTTAAATCTTCTTTGTTCTTCTGTTTCAATGTATTCACTAATAGGCTCTTTCTCAAAAAGATACGGCCATACTATACGTACATTTTCCAATAATATTTTTTCGCTAATTTTTTTAGTCATAGTTAATACCTTTTAATTCATTTAATTTTATTTAATCTGTTAATAATTCTTCTATGGAATACTCCTGTTTTACTATTATTTTATCTGTAACCTCCTTTGTTGTTAAATGTTTAATATCATCTTTAGACAAAAGTTTTTCAGCTTTTGTAATCGATATGAGTTTTCTTGTAGTTTCATAAGCATCATCACCGAGTAACCGTGTTAAATGCTCTTCTGCCGTATCTATCCATTTACGATTGGATAACTTGTCTTTAAGTTCATAATCAGCAAAACTACCTTCATGTAATTTTGTTTTAATGTAATCTTCAATAGCGTTAAGATATAGAATTATTACATCCTTCTTATCATAAATAGCACTTATTTCTTCTTCCGATAACATTCTAATACGAGCTAAAGTAGTATTCCTATCTTTAATATTATCTATTACAGGCAAAGTATTAGCTAAAACGCTGCAAGTGGGTTTTGCCTTGCAGAATTGACATGCTTTTTTAGAAGGAATACGTATTGCCGTTGTAGAATAAGCTTGTTCTATACTACTTTTTATTAAATCCAGTCTTTTACCTTGTAATAAAGATTTAAGTTCATCATCCCTTAATTCCCAGCAACTATCAGATATATAGGGCTGAACTATATGTAAATACAGTTTTATATATCTATGTATATTATTACATTTAAATTTAGGTATTTCATCTTCAAGTAATCTTAAAAAACCATAATCATTTAAAACACCGGTAGCATATAACATAAGTTGATAGTTTTCATAAGCTTCAACTTTTACACCCATACCAAATTTATAATCTATAACATGAAGTTCATATGTTTTATTTTCTTCGTTATAACATAAGACAATACTATCAACACTTCCTCCCATCTCTTCAAAAGGAGGAACAAGGAAATCAAGATTAAATCTCTGTTCGTGAAATTCTATAAGAGTTTTTTTATCTCTTTTAACAGAATAAAAGTATTCTTGAGCTTTTTTAACTATTTCCTGTAAATCTTCCGGTAAATCTTTTTTCCAATCTTTATGTCCATTAATAAGTTTATTGACCCTATCATGCAACATAGTACCTTTCTCTGCATAAACGGAGGTAGTATTAGGTAAATCTTTTTCTGCATGCAAGCTTCCCGGACATAGCATACGTCTTTCAAAATTTGATGGACTAATTAATGTGTGTTTAGACATTGATGTATTTCTCTCTTTCCTTAACTAAAAAATTAACAGAAAAATCAATGTATGTAGGGTTTGTTATTTCATGACTACTATAATTATCTCTACCAAAACCTATTATCCAATCAACAATACAGTTTATAGGTTGTTCTCTGATAACTTTAAAAACTCTTATATCATCTTCATCAACAGCTTCTCCATAACATATTTCAAGAAGAACGTTTATAGCCATCTCTTTTTCCAGAAGATTAATATCCTTGTTTAGATACTTTTCTATTATTACTGTCTCTATTTCTGATTTTTTATCTATTAACATAAATTACCTTATAATCTATCGGTATCTTTAATTTCCGTAATATTTAAAGTCGGATACCTTGGTTCAACTTTTCTTACGCCTGCAATCATTGCTCCTGTTATATGATTCTTTATTTCAATGTATTTAGCTTCGTCCTGTATTAACTCTATCGGTACTTCAAATACAAGCTCATCATGAACAGTATTAACTAAATAACCTTTTAAATACTCCGGAAGAGCAATCAACGTCTCAAGTAATACTTCCCCGCAAGAACCTTGAACTGCCGTATTAATCATCTCACAATACGCCTTATCCATATCCTCAAAGAATCTTTTTCTGCCTCCTTTAGTTAAAGCATAACCTCTGACCCTACAATCTGCTCTTTCTTTATCAGACCAACGTTTTAAGAAAGAATACGTACTCCAGAACTTTGTTTTAATTAGTGTTGCCTCTTCTTCAGTTAAAACAACATTGTAATTATCCTTGGCATTATCAATAAACCTTTTTGCTCCCATGCCATACAAGAATCCAAAGTTAGCTGCTTTAGCTTTCTGTCTTTCAGATTTTTGCCAATCTAGCGGTTTTTCCATGAATTCCTTAAGCGGCATATTGTTTAATCTTGCTGCCATAATAGCATGAGGATCTTTACCTGCGTTAAAAGCTTCAATCAATACTTTCTCGTTTGACATGGCAGCAACCATTCGTAGTTCCTGACCCGAGAAATCAGCTCTTATAAACCTGTAACCGTCTCTTGCTTTAAAGATATGACGGAATCCTGATCGCGGGAAATTCTGAACATTAGGTTTTACAGTAGCAAGTCTTCCTGTCTCCGTACCGCAAATTAAAGTGTTAATAGGTAATCTATCATTTATAATATTCTCCTCTACTCCGGATATCATATTATTAAGTAGGGAATTTGTACTTCGAACTTCCTCTACTATCTTCATAACATCAGGAGTTACTTTAGCCATAAGCTCTTTTTTAGTTCTTATGTTCCTTGCAGGAGTAATTATCTCTTCAAATCCAAGATCAATTAATTTTTGTAAATATTCATCTTTTTTGTTTTCCGTATCAAGTTTTAATTTTTTAAAAGCTTCAATATCAACAGGTAATCCGCGTTTAGAATAATCATCTATAATAAAACTGGCTTTATACATCCTATCATATACAGGCTTATTCCCATTTTTATATTTTTCCCATAATAAGTAGGTAGCCTTAGCATCTTTAGCTGCGTATTCTAGTTGCTCCTCTGTCAATTCTCCTGACCAGTCTGAAATTTGCATTACTTTCTTATTATTATAAGTAATACCTGTTTCTAAGCTTAAATCACTTAATCCGCAGCGTTTACTAGAAGTAGAAGCATGATAAGCTATCATTGAACAATCAAGATTCTTTAAATAAGGCATAAATGATCTCTCAAAAGAAGCATTATGAGCAACAAACCTGATCTCTGATAATATTTGTTTTTCTTCGTTTGTTAGAGGTGCATCATAAAGTTTATAAATGAATATCTTATCTATAGCAGGATTATATATTTGAAGTAATGCTACTCTGCTGTTACTTGAATTTAATCCGGTAGTCTCAATATCAATGCCGTAAGTAACATCCGATATACTATAATTTTTAAAATGA
>Ga0129333_10002455_pt1 | contig 17273 bp, 21 predicted proteins | sample CPB6_08_DNA_FD_94474 | JGI IMG/M metagenome (GOLD analysis project Ga0129333, IMG submission 94474) | Freshwater to marine salinity gradient microbial communities from Chesapeake Bay, USA - CPBay_Sum_0.6_0.8_DNA | ecosystem: Environmental > Aquatic > Marine > Coastal | place: USA: Chesapeake...
ATCATAACAAATAAAACTATGCCAATACCTAAACCACAGCCAAACGAAAGCAAATCAGACTTCATTGTCAGGTGCATGGATGATGAAAAGATGAAGGAAGAATATACTGATCCAGCTCAGAGATATGCAGTCTGTCGGGTACAGATTGAAACACAGTAGTTTACATAATAAAAAAGTATATATGGTCAGGAAGTATGTGCTCACAGATTCTCTGGTAGTCAGAGAGGACAATCCAAGACTCCTCAAGAAGAATAAATTCAAGAAGCTGGTGAAGTCATTGGAGACATTTCCTGAGATGATGCTTGTCAGACCAATTGTGATTAATGAGAAGAATGAGATTCTTGCCGGCACAATGAGACATCTTGCAGCTCAAGAGCTTGGGTGGGAAGAGGTATTTGTGATACAGGTGAATTGGACAGAAGATGTCCAAAAAGAATTCATGATAAAGGACAACACACATGCTGGTGATTGGGATACAGATAAGCTCTTCAATGTCTTTGACGTTCCAGATCTATTTGAATGGTCTGTGCCTGTTGTTCATGAGGTCATGCTTGACTCACTTGACTATTCAGATATCACATTCAGACTCAAAGACAAAGATGCTGAGATGGTCACAAGGGTGCTCAAGGCATATGGCAAAACATTAGAACAGGGACTCGTTAACTTAATTAAAAATGGCAAAGGAAAAAACGAATAGCATCACAACTACTCCAAAAAAAGCTCTGATGATTGAATCAGTTGAGAAGACATTGGGAGTCATCAGTCAGGCATGCAAGCTCGCTGGCATCACAAGGCAATGTCACTATAAGTGGATGAAGGAAGATGAGGAATACAAAAGAGCAATTGAAGAGATCACTGAGGTCTCTCTTGACTTTGCAGAATCAAAGCTATTTGAACTCATGCAAGGAGCATTCAGCCAGACAGTGACTCGTGATGGAGAAGTGGTGAATATCAAAGATGCTCCAAATACATCAGCCATCATATTCTATTTGAAAACAAAGGGAAAGCACAGAGGCTACATAGAAAGAACTGAGCAGTCAATTGATCTCAAGTCAATCAACATCACAATAGATGGAGGGGTGAATATATGACGGCACAAGAAAAAGCTAAAGAATTAGTGGATAGGTATTGGATATATCTGAGAGCTGGACTTATGTATGATGATGAAGCTAAAGAGGATGCGAAGCAATGTGCATTGATAGCAGTAGATGAACATTTCAAAGGCATGTCATTGACCTTTGGATGTATTAATGATAGAAGCTTTAAATTTTGGCAAGAAGTAAAACAAGAAATAGAGAAGCTATGAGCACAATTGAGATATCAATAAAATACAGAGACCAGAATCTTGGGACATTCATTGACTTCATGACAGCTGGAGATGATTACATTTCCAAGATGGTGGCTATCACAGGGCTCAAAAGAACACAGCTTCTCAATGTGCCAATGGCAAACTTGGAGAAGTCAGTGAGTGCTTATGTGGAGAATCTCAAAGCTGATGAAAAGCAATTCAATAAATTCATCACAATAGATGGAATCAAATTCGGATTTCATCCTAATCTCAAGAGCATCACTTTTGGAGAGTGGTTGGATTGCATTGAATTCAGCAAGAACTATCCACACACAATTGACAGACTCATGGCTGTGCTTTACAGACCAGTGACATCAGAGATCAATGATGTGTATACAATTGAAGACTATGACAGCAACAAAAATGAGCACTATGCAAAGCTCATGCGAAAGGTGAAGCTTCCACTTGTCAATGGGTGCATGCTTTTTTTTTCGACATTAACAAGAGATTTACTGAACAATTTCCCCGTATACTTGGAGGAGGAGATGAGCAGATTGAAGAAGGAGCTCGAGGAACTTCAGAACGAGGAACAACTTTAGCATCCAAATACCATTGGTTTCACCTGATTGAAGAGATGGCATCAAGAGACATCACTAAGATTGACTCCATCACTAAGACTCCAGCTGCAACAGTCTTCTTACATCTGTCATATATGATTGACTACTACAACACACAGATGAACAATTTGCCATCTTAATTCCACTATCTATTATGAGTGCACTTAACTACCACTATAAAATCTTAATTGAGAGATTCAAAGCTTTCAGCGACAATCATCCACAGCTGAGAAGATTCACACATGGTGAGATATCAGACAGTGATTTGGAGAAGGAAGCTGAATGGCCATGGATGCATGTCAAACCAAACTCAGTGAGCTATGAGAAAGGACAGAAGGTCTACAACTTCTCAATCTTCATCTGCGACTTGCCAAGAGTGGAGGAAGATAAGACAGGCTATGAGGCAGAGGCAATCAATCTATGCTCACTAATCATGGGTGATTTTCTTGCTGTGCTTCAGTTAGGAACTTTGCTTCCAAAAGAAATAGAGCTTCAGACTCCTGTATCAGCAGAGATATTTATGGAAGAATACAAGCATACATTGACAGGAGTCACTGCTGATATCAATCTTGCTGTGGATTGGAATTGGAGTGCTTGTGATGTTCCAGTAATACCAAATTAAAAGCTATGCCGACAACAAGTACAGGAGCAGACTACAATGATCTGATAAATAAGATAGGAACAACTGGAGCAACTCCTCTCAATTGGATTGAATTTGATACAACTCCAACATCTGTTCCAACAACTCAGGGAACATTGTCATGGGATGTAGATCACAGCACACTTCAGCTTGTGCTCAATGGTCATGTGGGACAATTGATGCAAGATACATTCTACTATGCCAAGAATCAGACAGGCTCAACAATTCCAGCTGGCACAGTTGTGAGAGCAGATGGAACTTTGGGAGCAAGTGGAAGAATCTTGATTGCTCCATTCTTAGCTGATGGTACATATCCATCCAAATATGTGATGGGAGTAACTGCTGAGTCAATTGCCAATGGAGCAGATGGAATGGTCATGCACTTTGGACAGCTGAGAGGAATAGACACAAGTGCTTATACAGATGGAACAATTCTCTATGCATCAAGCACAAGTGCTGGAGGATTCACTACAAATATGCCCGGCTATCCAAACAATCAGGTGACTGTTGCAATTGTGATTCATGCAGCTGTCAATGGCATACTTCAAATCAGACCGATATTCGAGCAGACATTGGGAACAGTGAACAAGCAGTCAGTAACTGATGGAGCAATTGTAACTGGTACAACAATTAGCACGAAAACTGCTCACGTTTTAATTCCTGCAAATACAATAGCAGTAGGCGACATTTTAAATTTCAGAGTTCGAACACGTAAAACGGGAACTGCTGGTACACATATAATTCGTGCATATGTAAACACTACGAGTTCAGTTGGTGGTTCATTAGTTGCAACAAGTGCAACAGTTGGAAACACGAATACATACGCGCAAATTTCACGCGTATTAGCGGTGAAAAGTTCAACTAATACAGAAGGTTTTGCATCAGCTGTAGGTGTGTTTTTTGATGACACACAAACTGGTACAACGGTAACAAGCTCTAATATAAACTGGGCTGTAGATCAGTATTTAATAGTAGCGGTTCAAAACAGCTCTACTGCTGACAGCTCGCGCAGTTCATTTATTCACATGCAAATCAATAAGGCTGGATAAGATGGAACAAATTCTAAAAAATAAAAATATAGTGACTTATAGGAATGATGAATACACATACAATGGTCATGAGATTATTGATGAGAAGTGCATTCATCTGAACTTAAATGAGGGAATCTATGCAGTGACTATTCCATGTATTGTGAATGAGGTGGAGGTAGAAACTATTGAACAATTTGAGGAGGCATTCAAATGAGCATTCTTGCTGAACTATTTGAGAATGGCAGATTGCTTGAAGTGATGCTTGACTTTGGAGAGGAAGTGGTGAGGCAAGCTCGCAGTAATGTGAGAATCAGTCAAACTAAATTCGGAAGGAAGAGAAAAGCATCTACAAGTGGAGCTCTTCAGGCATCATTGAAATTTGACTTAGATGTCAACACTGGAGCTATCACTTTTGGCAGTGATTTGATCTATGCTCGCACAATTGAATTTGGAGCACATGGAAAGGAGAGCTCACCAAAGGGAGAGAGCAAGTGGATGACTCCAGCTCGCAAGCCACCAGCAGAAGCCATTCTGAAATGGATGGACATGAAGAAGATAAGACTTAGAGAGAAGACAGCAAGTGGAAGCAAATTTGCAAAGGAGACTCCAGAAAAGAGAAAGTCAGTGGCTTATGCCATTGCCAAATCAATTGAGAAGAAAGGTATTGCTCCACTTGAGTATTTTCAGGATGCATACAAAGAGACTCTTCCTGATTTCATGCCACAGATACTTGATGCAATGAATGAAGGCATCAACATACATATTCTTAACCAATCACGAACTTTAAAAACTATGAAGCCATGAGCTTGACATTGTTACAACAGCCATACTTATACACACCAATCAAACAGAATCTTGTGTTTGTTTCTTCCTCAACTGAGGTCGGACAGCCTGGATTCAGATTTGTGATTGAGGTTGATGATGGAATAAATGCACAGACATTTTACATTCAGCCAAATCCAGCTGGAGTGCTTGTTTTTGATATCTATCCAGTTGTAAAAGATTGGATGACTCTTGACTTAACTGATACAGGAGGAATGCCAAACGTATTCACAACAACAAGTTGTGAGCTGTACAGCAATGATCACAACATTCACAATGTGAGGGTGAAGATATTTGAAGGATGGAATGTGCTTGGAGTATTCACCAAAGATCCAAATGGAGTGGGCTCAGTTGGACAACAAATGAGTGTTTTCAATGGTGCTTTTCAGAGCTTCTATGGATATGGGCCTGATCCAGCTCAATTCTATTCTTTGACATCAAATGTGAAAGATGTCATGACTGACTTGACTCAAGATACTTTCAATCTATCTCATTTGATTAGTCAGTATTCATTAGGCAGCACAACAGTGGGAGTGCTTGCTTATGAGACAGACTTTGGAGTAGTCACTGTGCCAACAGATGACGGAGCAAGATTGACAGGCAACTTGATTGATGAGATTCAGATAGTACAATTCAATTCAGCTGGTGCTCCAATTCAGACAGATACATTCAACATATTAGCAACAGAAGGGACATTGACACATGCTCCTTTGTATCCAGCAAATGTCAACAGCACTTTTGGTCTTGCTGCAAATTGGCATCATTACTTGTGTTCATTCAGATCAGTAGGAGTGAGCAAAGCAAGAGCATTGGCATTCTTCCAACAAGAGCCAGAATGCAGATTTGAAGTGGTGAGATTGGGATGGACAAATTCAAGAGGAGGATGGGACTTCTGGAATTTTACTAAGAGAAGTGAGGAAAACTACTCAATAAGCAGAAAGAGATTCAGAAAGCTTCAAGGCAACTATGCAGAAGCTGATGGATCATCTGTATTGTTCGGATATCAAAGTTATGACAGAGGACTCACTGAAAGAACTCCATTTGTTGAAAAGCTTACAACTGTCAGAACTGATTATTTGAGTGAGGCTCAGTTTGAATTCTTGAAGAATCTTGCATATTCAGAATCTGTTTATATCATCAATACAGATGGCAGTGCATATCCTGTTGTGATTGAAGACAGCTCATACACTGTTCAAAAGCCAAAGAGCTACATGAAGCAAAACATGACAATTCAATTCACACTTAAACATTCAAACGACTGGAGAGCATGACAAATGTAATTCTTTACCTTACAGACAGCACAGGAAATACCAAAGCCATTGACTTGTATGAGAATGAGTCAATCAGTTATTCTAACTCATTTGCATCCATCTCTGACTTTGTTCCAAGAGGTGCATTCTCAAGAGAATTCAGAATACCATCTACTCCAACAAATGCTGAATTCTTTGGAGCACAGCATCAGGTTGGATATATCAGTGGAGGCATTGATTTAAAAAGGAAAATCACAGCTCTTCTCACTGTTGACACTTTGCCAATTGCTGAAGGTCATGTGCAATTCAAAAGAGCAGTGACTCAGAATGGAAAGATTGCTGAATATGAGATTGCATTCTTTGGGGAGATAGTGGATGCAGCGAGAAGCATTGGAGACAAGATGGTCAGTGAATTGGATTGGAGCTACTTTGACCATACAACAACTTATGATAATATAGTTGATATCAATGACTCTGTTCTTTTTGGTGGGAACTTACTCTATACCTTAACAGACAAAGGTCAGAATTGGACAGAAGCTCCATCTGCAACAGGCAGAAGAGTGCTGTCAACAGTCAATCCTATCTATGCCAATGAGCTGACTCCAGCTGTGAGAATGGATTGGATCATGGACAAGATATTCAGCGAGGCTGGATTCACATGGAAGGGAGACACAATCAGAGATCATCTGGATGACATGTACTATCCAATGACTTCAGCAAATCCACTTGTCACAGGGCAATACACAAATGACGCTTCCAGATTCAAGGCAGAAGTGCAGACTGATCCAACAACAATCACATTCACAAATTACACTGCTCAAATCACAGGCTTCACAGATACCTTTGATCCATCAGGAAGCTTTGCTTCAAACTCATACACGTCCAATGGAAATTTCGTAGTCACAGGGAAGATATGGATGGGATTTGAATTCAACACACAATTCAATGAGACATACAGACTGAGAATCAAGAAGGTCAGTGGAGGAGTCACAACTTACCATGAAATCCAGAACATCAATGACATGTCAACATTCATCTATGAGGATGGAAGTGGATGGATTCCAGTCAATGAATATCATGTGAATGGTAACTTTGAACTCAATGTCTTGTCAGGCGATGTGCTGACTCTTGTGATGCTCAGAACAAGCACAGGATCATCAAGCACTTTTGATGTGATTCAATACAATTTTCAAGGCACATTTGACAGCTATTGGACAATAGACCAAATCAGTGGAACTCTTTTCAATCAGCCTGTTGAACTTGAATACAACTGTCCAGAACAAAAGCAGATTGACTTTGTGAAGGATATTGTGAAGATGCACAATGCTGTGATTGTGCCTGATCCTGACATTCCAAATCAGGTCATGATTATTCCTCTCACTGAATACATCGGAAGTGGGAATTCTCTTGACTGGACTCCAAAGCTTGACACTTCAAAAGACATAGTGCTCTCTCCTCCAACAGATATGCAGAAGAGACTCCTAAGATGGAGCTACAAAGAACAGGGTGATGTGGGGAATACCTACTACAAGAATGGAGCACAAAGAGTCTATGGTGAGCTTAGGCTGAACAATCCTGAGAATGACTTTGCTGTGGGTGACTACACTGTTGAGACTACTTTTGGAGCTACTCCTCCAGCATACATCTCGAACACTGAAATCATCATTCCAAAATTTATCAATGAGTCAGGGCAATATACTGCTCCCGGTGCGAGAGCTTTGTACAGGAGACCATATCCAGAAGGATGCTCAGTGCAATTGTACAATGAAGGGACAAGTGCCAGTGCTCTCACTTACTTACCACTGCTCCATCACTACGCATCTCTTCCAACAGATGTGGGTACAAATGACCTCAATTGGAATCAAGAAATCCCACTTCACCTGATTGATGCAATGCCATTGCATACGCTATGGGATAGGTATTGGAGAACATACATTCAAGAGATATATGATGATGAGCAGCGAATTATGGAAGCTTATTTCATGCTCTCTTTGACTGATGTATTCAGTCTTAAATTCAATGACATCATCTGGATCAAAGACTCTTATTGGAGAGTGCTTGAATTAAGTGACTACATAGTTGCAGATCAGCAAGCAACGAAAGTCAAGCTCATTCGCATTCTTGACTTGGGGACTCTTTGCCAATATACACCATATCAAATCAATGCGACAACAGGAGCAGTGACATTCATTGATGCAGCAGCTGCAACAAGCTATGGATCAGAAGAGTGCTGCACGTTTTACGGATACAGATGGGATGGTGCAAAAGGCAAGTGCTTTGCAACTACTCCAAACACAAACAGCAGACCTGTTGATATTGGCACAGCAAAGAGTGGACTTGCACAGCTTACCAATTATGGAGGAGAAGCTAAGTCATTGACAGGACTTGGTAACAGCTCAAAATCTTTGATTGAAGATGCCAACTCAAAAATCATCATCAATGGAGATGGCCATGTTGTAAAACAGCAGAATGACAACTCATTCATCAGTGGTCAGAAGAACACAATGAGTGAAGGCAACAGTGACTCTGTTGTGCTTGGAAAGTTTGCACATGGTGAATTGAGAGGGGTGCATTTCGGTGGTGGAACTTGGTATGACACAAGCATAGACGAAGGAGCAATTCAGCCGGGAAGAAATCAACATGGATTCGTGCAGCTGATGGGCCAGCAATCCATTCCAACAGCATCCAATTCAATTCAGATGTATGTAGATGGGGAGTCTCCTCTCCGCATTGTGATGCCTACTGAGACTGTATGGATGGCAAAGTGCTATGTGAGTCTTATGGAATATGACTACACAGGAACTGAATTCACAGGCAATGTGCTTGCTGGTGAGTGGTCAGGAATGTTCTACCGAGATAAGACTACACACTACACAAGTAAGATGATTATGCAGTCAAGACATGGCAATGGATTCTCAACAGGGAATTTTGACTTGTATTGTCCTGTGGTATCAAATCAGATAGCTCCCTACATTGATCTCAAGCACAGTGGTCACTATGCTCTTGTCAGCATGACTGTCCAATACACACAAGTGAAATTCCAAAAGACTCCAATCATATGACAGATACAACAAAAGAATTCATAACAGCCATGACTCTTTTGAGACAAGGAGCAAGATGCAACACTGAAGAATTTAGAATTGCATCAGGTGGATATCAAGCAAAGCTCAAAAGATGGCAAATCAAGCTGATTAATTCCACTATAATAGTGGGACTTGTTGCTCTCATTTCATTAATCACTTATTCACTAATCTGATGGAAGATATAATCAAAATAAAAGTAGACTCAGGAGAAGCTGTTGCAGAAATTGAAACAGTTGATTCAGCAATGAAGAAGCTTGACAACACAACGCAAGAAACAACAGAAGCAACAAAGAGTCTCAAGGCACAAATCAGAGAAGCTACTCAACAGCTTCTTGAGATGTCAGATGAGGATCCGAGAAGACAGAAGTTGATTGAGGACATTGGTGAGATGAAGGATAAGATGGCAGATGCAGCTGACCAAATCAAAGGAAATACAGGGCCAGCTTTCGAGAGCATGGGTAACACCTTTGGCATCATGGCTGGACAGCTTGGAAATTTGGACTTTGATGGATTAGGCAAGTCATTGACACAAGTTGGTGCTGCTGTTGGAAGAATCAATCTGAAATCATTAAAGCAAGAGCTTGGTGGTTTTGTCCAAGGATTAGGATCACTTGGAAAAGCTTTGTTAACCAATCCAATCTTTTTGATAGGCACAATAATAGTGGGAGCTATTGCAGCGATATCTGCAAACATTGGAAAAATTATAAGCTATTTTCCTTCAATAGAATCAGCTCTCACAGGAATAAATGACATAGACAGAAGAGCTGCTGAGAATGCAGAGAAGAGATATCAGGCAGCAAAGAAAAACTATGAAATGATTTCATTGACTGAGCAACAGATGAAATATCAGGGAGTCAGTGAAAGAGAAATTCTAAACTATAAAATCAAAGCACTTGAGACTGCAATCAAAGAAGCTGAGACTCGCTTTGAAATGTCAAAGCAACAAGCAAAAGCACAGATTGAAGCAGCAAAATCTAACTATGAGACAACAAAGTGGTGGGTAGAACAAATCTCTTTTGTTATTGTCAATTTGCTTAAAGGTATTGATGCTATTCGACAAGCCAGAGGAGAGACATCTACACTTGCAGAAGATTTCGTCAATTGGGGTGCTAAGCTATTCTTTGATCCAGCAGAAGTGGAGAAGTCATTGAATGATTCTCTTGCTGAACAAGAGACTGGATTGAATCAAATGAAGAGTGATTATTTTGCTTTTAAGAATCAGCTGAAAGAGATGGATAAGAAGTCAGCTGATGATAGAAGAAGAATTCAGAAAGAAACGCAAGAAAAGGAAAGAGAAGCAGAGAAGGATCATGGGGAGAAGATGAATGCAATGGGTAAAGATGCAAAGGTCTTAGGTGAACAGCAAAAGACTGACATAGTGCTCAAAGCTATTGCAGATAGACATGCCCAAGAAGAATATGAGGAAGACCAAAAGAATAAAAGACTGCAAGAGATACAGAGACAACACATGCAGAACTATGTCACAATTGCTGGAGGAGGACTCAGAGCATTGGGTGAATTAGTAAGTGCATTCAATATCAAAGACGAAAAGAGAGCAAAGAAGCAATTCCAAATCATGAAGAGCATTCAGATGGCATCTGCTTTGATTGATACCTACAAAGCAATTACCGGAGCTCTTGCAGATACATCTCCAATCCCATACTACATGAAGGTAGCCAACGCAGCCATAGCTGGAGCAACAGGATTTGCACAAGTTGCCAAGATTGCACAGACACAATTCAATTCACCTGTCACAGATGGAGGTGGTGGATTGAATGGTGGCACAGATGGTGGAGGTGGTGGAATGCAAGCTCCTCCAATTGACTTCTCATTCATGCAGCAGACAGGACAGCCCAATACAGTAGAGACTTATGTGCTCGCTGGAAATGTAGCCAATGCACTGGAAGCAAGACAAAAAATCATTGACCAATCACATCTATAAAAAATGAAAAAGCAATCTTTTCCACTATTAAGAAAAGCCATCAAGAAGGGAGTGCATGAGGGACTGAGTAGAATAGATGATTTGGATATCACTAATGAAGATGCCATCATCATCGAAATAGTTGAGGCCATAATTGAACAGATAGAAGAACAATACAATTTTGAACATGAGTGATGTAAAAGTTATTGAGTATGGACTTGGAGACAATGATGAATTCGGAGTCTATGCCATTTCATTAGTAGATCAGCCGGCTATTGAGGTCGACTTTGTGGCACTGAAAAAAGACACTGTGCTTTTAGCAAGAGTGGAAGATGGTGAGAAGAGAATGCTATATGGACCAGCATTGATTCCTGATCAGCCAATTCTTAGATATGATAAGAATGGTGAGAAGTATTTCATCAAGTATTCAAAAGAGACAATTGAAAAGACAGCACAAGAATTCTTGAAGAGGAATCTCCATCACAATCATACAATTCAGCATGAGATGCCTGTGGCAAATCTCACTGTTGTGGAGTCATGGATCAAGATGGGAGAGGACAAAGGAATGAACTTTGGATTCGACTTACCAGATGGCACTTGGATGATTGGAGTCAAGGTAGATGATGACTCAACTTGGGAAGCTGTGAAGCAAGGTGCAGTGAAAGGATTCTCAATTGAGGGATTCTTTGTGGCTGAGAAAGAAGAGCTAACTGATGAGGAAGAGCTTGAGAGAATGCTGACACAAATTGTGCAGTCATTAGAAACGAAATAGAAAAATTTTCCACTTACTAATAACACAAAAAAAATGATTCAAGAACTGATCAACAAATTTGCTCCAATGCTTGAGAAGCATGGGGTGAAATTATCAGCAGCAGAAGAGACAGTCACTATTGAAATGGCTGTTGAAGGTGCTCTTGCTGATGGCACTGCAATCTTCTCTCCAGCATCTGAATGGGTTGAGGGAGTAGAAATCTATGTGATGGATGCAGAAGGCAATCCAATACCATTGGCCGATGGTGAATACTCACTTGACAATGGAAAAATCATAGTTGTATCTGAAGGCAAAGTTGCTTCAATTGCTGAAGCTCCAGTAAACGAGGAAGAGACTCCTGTTGAAGAAGAGCAAGCTGCTGAAGAGAGCTACTCAAAAGACCAAGTTGAAGCAATGCTTAACAACATCATCAATGAATTCACAACTAAATTGTCAGCTGTTGAAGCTCAATTGAGTGAAGCAAATTCAAAGATTGTTGAATTGTCAAAAGCTCCAGCAATCAATTCAGTGAAGCAAAGAGCTGCACAGACTCAAGTTGCTGCTCCAATCAACTTGAAAGAAATGAAATCAATTCACCACAGAGCAAATGCTATTGTGGCCAAATACACAAACAAATAACAAAAACAAGAAAAAGAAATGGCAACATCATTAACCATCTCATCTTCAAGCTATGCTGGTGAATTAGCTTTACCATACATTGCTGCTGCTGTATTGTCAGGAGATACTCTTTCAAATGAGTATGTGACAATTCACGAAAACGTAAAGTACAAAGCTGTACTTAAAACTTTATCAACTACAGGCATCGTTAAGGCTTGGGGTTGTGACTTCGACAATTCAGGTACTACTTTGACTCTTGCTGAAAGAGTGCTTCAAGTGACTGACTTGAAAGTAAATATCGAAGTTTGCAAGGATCAATTTGCAAAAGATTGGGAAGCTGCTCAAACAGGAAGAGGTTTCATCAATGATCAAATCCCAGCTACATTTGCTGACTTCATGCTTGCTCACGTTTCTGCAAAAGTTGCTGAGTCAATTGAATATAACATCTGGCAAGGTAACTTCACACCAGGTGGAGCTGCAGCTACTTACACTGCATTCACTGGAATCTTGGAAGTTTTAGATGTTGCTAAATCAGGTACACCTGATGTGAACATCGGAACAATCTCAGCTTCAACTGTTGTTGCAGATATCCAATCTGTAGAGGCTGCATTGCCAGCTACATTAGTTGGTGATCCAGCTGTGAAGTGCTATGTGAACAAGAAGACTGCACAATTCTACCGTCAAGCTCTTGGCACATTGGGATACTTACAGCAATTCAACGCTGCTGTTGCTGTGCCTATGACTATCGACGGATACGAGATGTATGTATGTCCAGGCATGCCAGACAACACTGTTGTGTTTGCGAAGAAAGAGAACTTGCACTTTGGAACTGATTTGAATTCAGATTTCAATGAAGCGAAAGTTGTTGATATGTCAGAAACTGATGGTTCAGACAATGTTCGAGTTGTGATGAAATTCAGAGCTGGAACTCAAGTTGCTTTCCCAACTGAAGCAATTTTAGCATACTAAGAAGAATCCTTTGTTCAGTAGGTGAGAGACTTGTGCTCTTGCTTACTGAACAGATTCATTTTCATACATAATAAAAAATTAAGACACAACAATGAGCTGTAGCCTTACACATGGGATGAGCATCAACTGCAAAGAAGGCATTGGTGGCATCAAAGCTGTTTATCTTGGTACATTCGCAACATTCGGTGAGAATACTGCGACTATCAACGGAACTACCAACATAGTTACTGCTCTTGCAACAGGCACAATCTACAAATATGATTGTCCAAAGAACACAGGAAGCTTCACTGAAGAAGCTGCTATCTCAATTGAGAATGGAACAATTTTCTATACTCAAACGGTTGTAGCTGCTCTTCATGGCCTATCTTCTGCTCGATCTTTAGAGCTTCAGAATATGGCGAAAGGAAGACTTGTTGTATTCGTGCAAGACAGCAATGACAACATCTGGATGGTGGGATACCACACTTCTGCTGAAGTGACTGCATTCACTACTCAGACTGGAGTAAACAAAGGAGACATGAATGGATACAATATCACATTTACTGCTGAAGAGAAGAACAAAGCTTACATGCTTGATGCTTTTGATCCAGCAACTGAATCTCCATTCGACAACTTCGCAACTATCACAGTTTCGACTTCAAACATTTAATGTCATAAGTACATGCTGTACTTACTGACAAATACTTCAGCACAGCTCCTCTTTTTGCAGATTCAAGAAGGGGAGCTTTTACTGTCTAATTTTTATACAGATTACTTGCTTGAGCTCACCAATGAGCAGACACTTGAGAAGCTGTATTGCATTCCACAAATAGCTGTGACGAATGACAGATACACATCAATTGTCATCAGCACAGATGCAAATGATCCATTGAATTCATCATTGCTTATTGAATATCCAGCACGATATTCATTCAAGGTCTATGGCCAGAATTCAAGCACGAATCTTGATCCATCAAATGCAGCTGTAGTAGGCCTAATTGAGAAGGGATATTTGATGCTTCAAGACTTTTCAACACCATATTTCACTGATCCAAATCTATCCGTAAATTCGGACATCACATACAATGGATAAGATACAACACACAGCTCCACTAATTGTGAACATGGCAAAGGACTATGTTCAAGAAGCAGTTGAAAAGGAGACACCAAAAGGATGGGTAAATCATGGAGAGAACAATCTCTTTAGCCAATACCTTATAGATTTGTACAACACAAGCTCTGTACATGGTTCACTTACCATGTCAATAGCTTTCACAATAGCTGGAAAGGAATTCAGCACAGCTCTTCCAATAGCAAAGAGAGAGGCAGACAGACTCAAGATTGATTCATTAAGACACAGCACTTCACTTGATTTGAAGTTGCATGGTGGATTCTTTTGGGAGGTTGTATGGTCAGTAGACAGAACTACAATTGCTCGCATCAATCACTTACCATTCGAGAATTGCAGACTTGCAGTAGTGAATGAGGAAGATGTGATACCAGGTATCTACTACTCAAAAGACTGGAGTGATATCAGAAAGAAGAAGAATGCTCCTGTCTACATTCCCATGTTCAACAAAAGCACAAATGAGGAAGAGCCATGTCAAGTGCTATTCATGTCAGTGATGACTCCAGGCAGTGCATACTATCCAAAGCCTGACTACTACTCAGCTCTTGAATATATCGAGTGCACAAGACAGATCAGTCATTTCTACAATGCTTTTCTTCAGAATGGAATGTTCCCTGGATACATGATTCACTTCAACAATGGAGTGCCTGATCCAGAAGAGCAAATAATGATCAAGAATCAGTGGGAGAAGATGAGTGGAACTCAGATGGCTGGGAAGAGAATCTTCACATTCAATGAGTCACAAGAGAGAGCTCCAAAGGTGGACTTGATTCCTCTCGATGATGCAGACAAAAAGTGGACAGTGCTATCAGAAGAATCAAGAAACAATATCATGATTGGTCATAGAGTGACTTCTCCTTTACTTTTTGGAATTAGAGAGAGTGGTGGCCTTGGTAGCAATTCAGATGAACTGAAGCAAGCATTCAAGATATTCAAGCAACAAGTCATTGAGCCATATCAAAGAATGATATGTGATGCTGTTGAGATGTTATTCGGTAGCATTGGAATTGTTGCAGAATTCACAATTGTTGGAAATGATATCTTGACACTTGATGAGCAAGCTGCTGCAAAAGACTCTATAGCTTTACCGAGTGCAACAGCTTCAGCTCCAACAGATACAGCCACAGCAGAAGTGAAAGTCAGTGATGTCACATACAACGGAGCACAAATAGCTTCAGCTCTTGAGATTGTTGCAAAAGTCAAAGAAGGAATTCTCACAACTGAACAAGCCATTGTTTTCTTGGTGCAATTCTTACAACTTCCAGTTGAGATTGCAAAGTCAATGTTCACAGTTGGAGGAGATGCAGTGACTAAGCTCGAGAGTCAAAAAAAAAAAGTTGAATTAGCAATCCCTGATTCATGTGACATTCCCGAATTCACTACAGAAGATGAAGACTTGTGGCTGCAATGGTTGGAAGATAAGGGAGAGATAGTTGATGAAGAAGAATGGGAGCTGATTGAGGCTGAGCCTGTAGACATGGCATCTGTGAGAAGCTATGCTTCACCAAATGAGCAGAGTGAAATGGACTCAGGATTGTACAAAGTCAGATATGCGTATTCAACAAATCTTTCTGACAACTCAAGAAAATTCTGCAAGCACATGGTCAAAGCTTCCACTGCTAATCTTGTCTACAGATTTGAAGATATTACCAAGATGGATGGGAAGGAGAACAAAACTTTTGCTCCAAAAGGCACAAGTACATATTCAATCTGGTTGTACAAAGGAGGAGTGAACTGCAAGCATGTATGGGAGAGAAGAGTCTACTTCAGAAAGAGAGAGAAAGGAAGATTCTTGGCTGACAAAGGTCTGAAGAATTCTGATCCAATATCAGTGGCCAAAGCTATCAGAGCTGGAATGCCATTGAAAGACATTGCCAAAGACTTTGCAACTGCAAACACGAGGCCCTATGACATGCCAAATCATGCGAGATTAAATCCACAACAATAAAAAGACTATGCCAATACCATCAGAAATTCTCTTCATTAATAAAGAATACTTGACCAAGTACACACAGCTCAATGAAGCTGTTGATACTAACTTAATCAGACCAGCAATATACTTGGCACAAGACAAGTACATTCAATTGTGGTTAGGAACTGACTTGATGAACAAAATCAAATCAGACATTCAGAACAACACTTTGTCAGGGGTATATGAGACACTGCTCAACAATTATATTGTCAAGCCAACAGCATGGTGGACAATGGTCGAATTGTATCCATCTCTTGTCTACAAATTAGACAACGGTAATGTAGTGAGCAGACAAAGTGAAGACACAACTCCAGTCACTAAGGGAGAGCTTGATTCTCTTGTGGACAAAGCAAGAGACAACGCGACATTCTACACACAGAGACTTGTGGACTACTTATGCGACAACAACAGCTCATTCCCAGAATACACAAGCAACACATTCCCTGACATCTCACCATTGAAGAAAGTGAATAGACAGAGCTCAGTGATGTTCAGTGATGGATATAAAGACAGGTATGATACTCGAATCAAGTGGAGCATTCGAGACTTTTATAACGGATAAGCAATACATGAACAAGGAGCAACAGATCAGGAGAAACTATGAGCAAAAGCTCAAAGTCTATCTCACAAAATTGGATAAGCAAATAAAGAGGTCAAATGAAAACACCAACAATAGAAGAACTCAAAGCTAAATTCACAGAGCTTGGATATCAGTGGATGCCATTCCATATAATTGGAATAAGAAGCAAATCCAATGAGCCAAACAAATTTGATGATCTGATTTGTCTTGTTGATGGAGATGAATTGAAAGTCTTCACAGGAACAACAAATCCCGGTACATATTGGCTGAAGAATCCAATGAATGTGAATGGCTGTGCTGTGTTGAAGCAAGGACAATATATAGACACTTGGCAGATAGGTCTGCACAAAGGTCAATACACAGCATTAACTCAAGCTAAGAAGGTGACTGTCTTCAGAGATGATGACAAGGATGCTATAGCTGAAGAGCAAGGGAAAGAAGATACGGGAATCTTTGGAATCAACATACACAGAGCTAATCCATCAGCTACATCTACATTCATTGAGAAGTGGTCAGCTGGCTGTCAAGTGCTTAACAACAGCAAGCAATTCAAAGAACTGATTCAGGCGTGCATTGCATCAGGCAAGAAATACTTCACCTATACTTTGATTCAAGAGCTATGA
>Ga0129333_10002456_pt1 | contig 17270 bp, 22 predicted proteins | sample CPB6_08_DNA_FD_94474 | JGI IMG/M metagenome (GOLD analysis project Ga0129333, IMG submission 94474) | Freshwater to marine salinity gradient microbial communities from Chesapeake Bay, USA - CPBay_Sum_0.6_0.8_DNA | ecosystem: Environmental > Aquatic > Marine > Coastal | place: USA: Chesapeake...
AATGATATAATGATCGATATGGAGACACTTGACACAAGTCCTTATTGTGTCATACTTACTATTGGTGTCGTTCGTTTCGATCCTTATGGCGATGGTGTAGTGCAGAAACTTGAATTGCGTCCTACTATAGAAGAGCAGACAGAAGTATTCAACCGTGTCATCAATGACGATACGATTCGCTGGTGGGGTGAGCAGAGCCCTGAAGCACAAGAAGAAGCATTAGGTGATATTGGACGCATCAGTTTCCGTGAGTGCATGGAAGAATTATACAAGTTCGGATGGAATCGCAGGGCTGTATGGAGCAACGGCGCAGCATTCGATGTGGTCGTAGCAGAGACAGCATTCCGTCAAGCACTAAATGACAGACCTAATCCTATTCCTTGGCCTTTCTATACAGTCAGAGACACAAGGACATTGTATGAGTTAGCCAATGTCAAACTCAAAGACGGCGGCTACAAGACTACGCACAAAGCAGTTGAAGATGCTGAACGACAGGCTATCAAAGTACAAGAAGCATATAGGAAATTGGGACTAACAAGATAGTGAAAGCAGTACGCAGACATATGTTTCCTAGCACTAATGGTTACATGGGTATGCTAGAATGGCTTGAAAAAAATATTCAAGAAAATTTCCATAGTGATAGACAAAAATATACTAGTAGTAGTGTCAGTCAATTTATCGAATGGCGTAGTAAAGATGGTATAAGTTGGGTATTGAGGATAGCGGGTAATCCACCTAAAACATATGTAGAAATACTTGATGAACAAAAAGAGATTATGTTTTTACTGACATGGCGATGATACAAGATTGGCACACTATATTCGCTCCTAGTAAACCTACTACAGGTCATCATTATCAGATAAAATGGTGTGAAGAAAGATTCGGTAAACGTTGGAGTGCAATAGATAATAGAGAAGGTACTTGGTGTTGTTTCTGGGGCGGTAGAAGCATACCCGGCAAGTATAGATTTGAATTTAAAAATGAACAGGACGCAGTATTGTTTAGTTTGACATGGTTATGAGAGAACTTAAAAAAGAAGTATGGCCCTACAAAGTTGTTATCCAAAGAAAAAAAGACGGGGATGACGGGGTAACCAATAAGGAAATTTGGTTAGGTACACATTTAGGTACCTACAGAGGTCGTTGGACTATTGTGTTTAGGCCTAGCGAAATACATTTTTATTTCAAAGAAGGCGTAGATGCTACTATGTTTGCATTGAGATGGTCATGAAATTTAAAAGTGATATCGATATTGATTTGGGTGACAGAGATAAACTGTTATCTTTGATCAGTCATACCAAGGCTGCGATACGCAAAGACGAAGTTAAAAAGCATAACACAGGCGTCTATGTCACAGATATACCTTATGATCCAATCAATGATCTATGTGCGTTAGATTACGAGATAGCAGAAGATCGCGGTTATCTTAAGTTAGACCTGCTCAATGTGCATGTCTATAACAAGGTAAATGATGAGAAGCATCTAGTAGATTTAATGTCTGAGCCTGACTGGAACATGTTGAATGATCCAAACATTGTCAGCGAATTGATACACTTGGGTAATCATTATAATAGTTTATGTAAGATGCCTGAACCAGTAAATAGTATTCCAAGACTTGCTATGTTTCTTGCTGTGATCAGACCAGGTAAGAAACACTTGATCGGTAGAACATGGAACGAAGTATCAAAGACGATATGGGATCGTGAAGAAGGAACTTATACTTTTAAAAAGTCACACGCAGTTGCCTATGCGCATCTTGTCGTGGTGCATATGAACTTATTGAAACATGGACTTACAACTAGTTAAAGAAGATGATCCTATACTAAGGCAAGTGGCCCAGCCTTGGGATTTCAATACTGACGGCGATGCTAACGATCTTGTTCGCCGTATGGTTAAGATCATGATGGAAAATAATGGTATAGGACTTGCCGGACCCCAGGTAGGAGTTAGCAAAAGAATTTTTGTAATGGGAAATCAAGAACGATTGTTCGCTTGCATCAACCCCGAGATATTAGAAGCCGACGGTAACGTCATGGATGTAGAGGGGTGCTTGAGTTTCCCTAATCTATGGTTGCGTGTTCGCCGTGCTGAAAAGATTAAAGTAAAATACTACAATGCTATGGGCGGGGAAATCGTGACAGAACTAAGTGGATTGATAGCCCGCGTATTTCAGCATGAGCGTGATCACTTAGACGGTGTTTGTTATGATACGAGAGTAGCGAAACTTAGTTTAGAGATGGCCAAGAATCGTAGAAAGAAAAGATCAAGGAAGTCTTTTAACTAATGTGATGCTACGGCGCTTGGTCCTGCGCTTGTTGAGTTCATTCAGACTGACTATAGGACCATGCAATATGGTCAGGTTCTTGTTATTAAATGTGCGTAGATATGGCCTGAATGGATTCCACTCTTCTTTTAAGAAGATATTGATAGGTATCTGTCTATTGCTTTCCCACCACCAAATCTCGCCTAACTCTAAAAACAACTGTTTAGCCGCAACATCAACTATAGCACCGTAGTCATAGATGCTGGTGCATTGATCGTCACGGTTTTGTACGATACCTACGTAGTCTTGGTTGGCAAAGGACACGACCGTTATGAATGGGTGATTCTCTGTCAGTTTCTTAAAAAAGTCTTTAGCGATGGTCATTGCGTTTATTTATAATTGGGTTTCCAATAAAATATTTTAATTTTATCGTAATAAATACACAGAGGAGCAACATCTGTGACAGTTACTAATGTAGGTTATTCAACAGCAGTATTTTTATACAACCAGCGCCAGATCGTTGTCCTACTATCAGGAAACAGTCCGAGGGCCTTTATGCCAGTATATGCAAAAACATTGACCCTGCACAAGGGTGTAGATAATAAGATACAGTTTCAGTTCTTAAACCAAGAGCAAAAACCAGTTGATATAACCGGAAAAACTATAGTTTGTCGCATAATAAATTATGACGGAACAGAAGTTTTGATACGCAAGGCTCTGACGTTAGAGTTACCTTTGACGGGAATAGCATATCTGCATCTAAGCCCTGTAGACTTAGAAAATATAGATGCCCAAAAAGCACATTACAGCCTAGAGATTCCTGTGGGGGAATTTGATTATCCTGTGTTCGTAGATCCTGCAGCGGGCGCCCGAGGGGACATGAATATCGTTAATAGCGTATTACCGAGCTTCGTTCCTAGCGAGACTGTCACGATTCCTACAGGTCAGCCCTTCCCAAATCTTGATATCAACAATAGCATAGATAACGTATTACCAAACGCTAATACATATTATAGTTCAGTAATCAACACCGAAGACAACCCGATATTGACATTGCAGGCACATTTGCATGAGTACAATGGTGAAATATTGATCGAGGGAACATTTAGTAGTTCATTGACCGACTGGTATCCAATCAGGAGTGAAGAATATTTAGAAACGACTGACACGGTTGGGTTCGTCATCAGAGGATATCATCCATTCATAAGAATGGCATTCACCAGCAACACCGGTGTAGTATCAAATATTTTGGCAAGATAAGTTACCGATAGTATTTGTTTTTGCACAACACTATGTTATAATTACAGAGTGTTCGACATTCTACAGTTAATTCCGGGCAAGAAAAAAACAACTCAAAGCGGATGGCATAGTTTCAATGCTGTCTGCTGCCATCATCGTGGGCATACAGTTGATAAGAGGGGCAGAGGTGGTATAAAATTTGCTAGTACCGACAATTGGAGTTATCATTGTTTCAATTGCGGATTCAAATGTGGATTCACATTAGGTAAGTCAATTACAAAAAATACAAGGCAACTGCTTGCTTATCTAGGTATGGATAAGGAACAGATAGACAGGTATAGTTTTGAGAGCCTGCAACACAAAGACTTGCTTGATTTCGTAAAAGTCAAAAAAGAAAAAAAGAAAATAAAATTTAAAGAAGTACTATTACCTGAAGCAGAATTGATTGACGGTAATAATATTAAACACATGCCGTTCGTTGAATATCTACAGAAAAGAAAGATATCATATAACGATTACCCATTCATGTGTACGCCTGACGAAGAAGGTAGACAAAATAATCGTGTGATCATACCTTTCACATATGAAAATAAGATAGTAGGACACACTAGCAGATACTTAGATGATCGCAAGCCTAAATTCATCAGCGAACAACAAAGTGGATATCTGTTTGGTGTTGACTTACAGAAACCAGAATGGCAAGTATGCATCGTTGTTGAAGGTATATTCGATGCATTGAGTATCAATGGTTGTGCGTTGACTACTAATGCTATCAATGATGAGCAAGCAGAGATATTACGCAATCTAAATCGCAAGATCATAGTAGTACCCGATCAAGATAAAAGCGGTATGGATGTGATCAATCGTGCGTTAGATTTAGGATTCTATGTCAGCATGCCTGATTGGGATGAAGGCATAAAAGATGTAAACGATGCCGTGATAAAATATGGCAAACTACCTACATTACTAAGTATCTTGCAGTCGGCAACGAACAGCAAGATCAAGACCGAAATAAAGAGGAAACAACTTGATAAACGACTACAACATTGATGTACAGACATTGTTTTTGCGAATGATGGTAACGAACGCGGAGTTGTATACCCGCGTGATGAACATCATGAACGCAGCCAACTTTGATCGCAGATTGCGTCCAGTGGCAGAGTTCATCATGGAGCATACAAAGAAATATAATGTGATGCCCGATCCTATTCAGATCAAGGCTACGACTGATGTTAGCGTTGACAGATTAGAAGAACTAGACGATGGTCATTATGACTGGTTTCTAGAAGAATTCGAAGCATTCACTAAACGACAAGAACTTGAGAGGGCTATTCTTAAGAGTGCGGATCATCTTGAGAAGGGCGAATATGGGCCTGTAGAGAAACTGATCAAAGATGCTGTTCAGATTAGTCTACAGAAGGACATGGGTACAGATTACTTTGCTGACCCTAGGGCACGATTGATGGCATTGAAGACTAATAACGGTCAGAACAGCACAGGCTGGCCTACACTTGATCAAAAGTTGTATGGTGGATTCAATCGCGGTGAACTACAAATCTTTGCAGGTGGATCAGGCTCAGGCAAGAGTTTGATCATGCAAAACTTGGCAGTCAACTGGGTGCAGAATGGACTCAGCGGTGTCTATGTGACGCTTGAATTGAGTGAAGGTCTGTGTTCGATGCGTATCGATAGTATGATGACTGACACAAGCAGCCGTGAGATTTTCAAAGACATCGATAATGTCGAGATGAAAGTCAAGATGGTCGCAAAGAAAGCAGGACAGTTGCGCATCAAATACATGCCTGCACAAAGTAACGTCAACGATATCAGAGCATATGTCAAGGAATTACAGATACAGACAGGTATGCGTGTAGACTTCTTGTGTATCGATTATCTTGACTTGATCATGCCTGTAAGCGCAAAGGTCAGTCCAAGCGATCTATTCGTCAAGGACAAGTATGTGTCAGAAGAATTGAGAAATCTAGCAAAGGAATTAAATGTCTTATTCGTCACAGCATCACAACTTAACAGATCAGCCGTTGAAGAAATTGAGTTTGATCACAGCCATATCTCAGGTGGTATTAGTAAGATTAATACTGCGGATAATGTTTTTGGCATTTTTACTAGCCGCAGTATGCGTGAGCGGGGCTTGTATCAAATCCAGTTGATGAAGACCCGTAGCAGTTCAGGTGTGGGTCAAAAGATCGAACTAAAATTTGATGTTGAGACATTGCGAATCACAGATGAAGGGGAAGACACTAACTATAAGCCCCAGCCCTCAGGTACCCAACTTTTGAATCAAGTCAAAGCCACTAGTCAGGTTGGGGCAGTAAATCAGGCTATAGAACAGACCGTAGAACCCGAGCAAAATAAGGTCGTAGCCGATGTACAGAGCGCAAAATTGAAGAGTTTGCTGGCCTCACTAAAGAAATAAAAGATCCGATTCCAGATAAATACTACATTATGCAAAAGCGTACACGTAGCCTTTTAGAAGAGTTGGAAGCGATTGGGAACAATAGAGACATGGGGCATGTTATTGAAAGCCGTGCCCATAATGTCATAACCAGCGCCATTAACCTTATAGAACTTATTAATCGTAATTATAGTGCTGAAAAAGCAGAATTGCTTGAAAAGAAACTATTGAGCGCCATCAAAGGCAAAGATTCACGCAGATTTGCTAAGTCTTTGAGGAAATAAAGATGAGAATTAATGAGTTAAACATGTTTCAGAACTTGCTCAAGGGAGCGGGTGATACAGCATCAAACATCTTTAAACAATTTAAAGGTCCCGAAGCAGGCCCAAATCAAGAAAAAGTTGATAAGATGGCTAGGGACATGTATATCAACAAGTTTATTAGCAGAGGAACAGAAGCACTCAATACTGCTGTAAAGCAAAAACTTGTAGATCCCAACTCTACCACAATGGGAGGATCAAGTGGGGCAGCACAACCAACACAACAATCACAGGGCGGGGCAGCACCCCAGTCAGGTGGATCAACAGCAACTCCTCAGCCATCACAAAGTGGAGCAGCACCCCAGTCAGGTGGCGCGGCAGCCGGGGGAGCAGCGTCTACCACCGCCCCAGCAGCAGGTTCGTCTTCAGCACCGGCAGGTGGCGCAGCAACAACAACAGCAGCAAGCCCAGCTGGATCACCTAACGCTAAGTCAAAGTCTCCAGGAAATGCCGCAGTACCGGCAGGCGGAAAGCAGGGGCAAGCAAAACCTCAGGTAGATGCTAATGTAGATAAAGCAGTTAGTGCTATGAGAACCTTCCAGCCAACTGGAACTAAACCATTGCCTCAAAAGTTTGCCGACGAACTTGGTAAGACTATACAAAATGTTAGATATAACAAAGACTATTTGTTATTGGCAGCAGATAAAATAAACAAATTCAATGCAGCCAACTACGATGTCAAAGATCAATATAAAAATTTCATGGCTCAATATCAGTTGGGCAAAAAGCAACAGACCATACAAGAAAGTATCGAAGAAAGCAGATTGGAAGAAATAGCCCACAAACTACGTTCAAGCGAAAGAATGCAAAACGCATTGAAGAAAGCAGGCTATGATCCTGATCTAGCCATTAGACGTATGGAAGATTTATTAACAAAGCGCAGAAGAGCAGCAGCACAGCGCGACCGTCTAGTAGACCTAGATGAAGTAAGTCCGCAAGGTGGTGGCAGAGTAGCCGGCGCTGGGTTGAGCCAGACACCCAATGCTATTCGCAAACGTCAAAAGAGAGCAGCCGCTAAGGCAGCAGCCACAGGCCAACAACCGCAAGCAGCACCTGCAGCACCTCAACAGAGACAAGCAGCACCTGCTGCACCACCTGCTGCGCCTGCAGCACAAGGTAGTCAGCCGGCTGCATCCAACCCAGGAAAGCCAAGCATGGGTCAATGGCTAAAAGATAACTTTATTAAAGGTTTCTTTAGGGGAGTACCTTGGGATAGCGCAGAACAGCAGATTGATGATATTCTAACAAGATTACCAGCAGCATATGCTAAAGGTAATGTTAAGCAAGAACTCTCGGACATAGCAGCAATTGGATGGAGTTTATCTCCTAAACGTGATGAATAGCAAATATTTTTTTGATGAGGGTGAAGCATCCTTCTTCTCTAAAATTAGAGAGACTTTTAGAAAGATAGACCTGCAAGAAGGTAGGGGACACTTAGACCATCCAGAAGATTTAGTAGTGCTTGATGATTTAGCAGGTGCTAATCGTGCCTTGCAGGCAATACAGGATACGGCTAAAAATCCTAAAACAATTACTATCAAGTGGGACGGCTATCCCGCATTGATATTTGGCCATGGTCCAGATGGTAAGTTTAGCATCATGGATAAGCACATGTTCAATAGAAAAGACGGCCTAGGGCGTAAAGTATACAGTCCTGAGCAGTTTATACAATATGATCAGGCGAGGGGGGTTGATCGTGGTGAACTTAATAATCTCATTACAAACATATGGCCAGGTCTCGAAAAAGCAAGTGCCGGCACGAAGGGTTATTACTGGGGCGACTTACTATTCGGCAAACCGCTCAAAGCGCAAAAAGGTCTTTACAAATTTAGGGCGAACCCTAACGGTATAGCATATACGGTAGATGTCGATAGCGACATAGGAAAATTATTAACAGACAAGACTGCTGGTATAGCAGTACATCAATATCTAAAACCCGATGCAGCCACTACAGATGATGCTACTCCGCTCAACGGTAGCATAGGACAACTTAAGAATAATAGTGATGTCGCTATAGTTCCTAGTGCCATGCCTACGACTCCTAATATCACTATCGATAAGAGTCTGGTAAACAATGCGAAATCAGCAATCACTAAGAACGGTGTTGCTGTGCAAAAGTTAATGACTACTGCCCCGCAAGCACGTAATACATTCAATCAATTGTTTACTACATTTATTAATAAGCAAATCGTTACGGGTGATCTTAATAACATGTCTGAAAAGTTTATGGAATATTTCGATAGCAGACCTATGACTGATGCTATGAAGAAAAAGTTAGGTGAACATTTGAATGCCAACAAAGCAGGTATAGTAGGGCTATTCACTATATGGGCTGCGTTATATTCATTAAAACAAAGTATAGTAGAGCAATTAGCAGCAGCCGCAGAGAACAGCCCAGTTAAGGGTTATCTACAATCAGGTCAGCAGAGTCAAGAAGGATTCGTCAGTCAGGGTCTTAAATTCGTAGATCGCATGGGCTTTAGTCGCCAAAATCTTGCTGGCCAACGCTAGTCAAATCCATATTTTTTTGTGTCAGGCATAAATAATAGTATGAGCCTAAAGGGTTCACAACATTAGGAGATTTTAAAATGGCACAATTTACAAGAGTTAATGGTGATCTTAAGCCAGTTCTATGGTTAGATCAGCCAGATTACACTAATTCAGGCGTTAACGCTGTATCAACAGGTTTGACTGTACAGCCACAGGGCCCAAAGTTAGACTTCTTCACTTTCGAAGCAGCAGGTGCTTTGACAGCAGCAGAAGTAACTCAGGCAATCCAGAGCATTCAGCAATTAGCAACTGTTTACATCTATGAGTATACAGACGCAGCACAAGACACACTTGCTATGGCTCTATACCCAACTGGTGCATACACAGCAGGTACACTACAGACTCAGCTTCAGGCTTTGGGTGGTGGTTTCGCAGCTGGTACAGTTGCAGCAACAGCAACTTTCACTAACTAATAGTTAGAGTAAGTTAAGCAATACAAGGCCCGGGAACTAAAATTCCCGGGCTTTTTCTTGGCTTTAAATACAGGATGAGCCATAGGATAGCATGTTATACTTTATTCGATATCACCAAAACTGGTGTGTTGAACCGTGCTAGACCTAGCGTAGATGTCACAGATAATAACGACTGGTTTAGAAAACGTAATACACAATGTAATTTTGACACAGTATTACAAGTTATAAGCCTCAGGGCGCAGCCTGACGTAGTAGTTGAACCTAAAAGACTAGAACAAGACATAGATAATAACAGTCAATTTGGATATATCTATCACGGTAAAAAACAAGTTAGTGTTTGGACATTTGATTTTGAGGTGCAGCATAGTAGCGTGTTTGAAGACGGTATAGCAGATATGGGCGCACTTTATAAAGATTGTGAAGGAGTACCCATGCTTAAATCCGGTGAAGAGATAATTGATCTCAATACGCAACTTAGTATAGATAATAGTAACAGGAACATATTTTTTGTTAAATATTAATATGAACAAGTCTTATCTACAGAAAAAGATTAAGGATCTTTTTATAGTCCAAGAAAATGACGGGACCTATAACCTGTTCGGGACCTATATCGTATGCCCACAGACTAACGGTACTTTCAGGGTCAATGTCGTAGATAGCGATTACCATAGAGATGCCGTAGAATTATCTACCCTGAAATATGCAGTATCTTGGTGCGTATTTGAGAAAAATAATAAGCACAAAGAGCGTGAAAGACTATACGAATTAGATCAGACATTATCCAGTTTAAATGTCAACCTAGCACAGCATAAGAAACTTGCGGAAAAAGCACAGTTGCCAGACAAGTTTATATACCTAGCCAAACTCAATGAAGATAAACTAAAAAAGCGTAAGGCTATGGAAGAATTAGAGCAATATACAACGCTATCACGCTATATTCAAAGCAAGAAGTACACAGAATCTAAGGATGAAAACTAACTGGATTCTGATAAATATATACATTAAGATGGAAACAAAACCATGAGACTTACAGAACTTGACCAAAAAAACACAGCCCAACAGGCATTGAAAGAGAACTTTGATATCAGTATTGATACTGCAAAGTTAAGCCGCGGCCAGACAAGAGCCATGATCGATAAAGTCAACAGACTTATCAGAGAGGCAAAGAGCAAGCCAGATTTCTATTCAAATGAGAAGTCACCTACTTTCATGAAGTTGGTATTCTTGGGTCAAGCATTAGCAGAACATTATAATTCTACTAAAGAAGCAAGAATTGTCATTGAAAACACAGAAGTAGAAAAGTCACAGGTTATCCTAGCAGCACAGGATATGGTAGACAGTCTACAGAAGATGATTGAAGAAGTCAATGATATGTTAGTTAAAGAACTACCTGCATTGACAGATAGTATTCAAAGCGAGATCGGTGTCAATGAAGCACAGGCTTTCAACCAATCAGCAAGCCAAGCATTAACTACATTGAATCAAACATTGAGTCAGAGCAAACAGAGCGTACAAGGCGCTATGAATGCTATGACTGGACAAGGCGGTGACCCTGCAGCATTAGGCGCAGCACCAACTGGTGGAGAAGAGATGGCAGTCACAGACGTTGCAGCCACAGCAGGTCCAGGTGGCGAAGAAGTCGCAGGTGCTGAGATGACAGCAGACATGCCAGTAGGCGACGCAGGTGCCGAGTTACCAGCAGAAGAGCCTGAATCAGAACCAGAAGGTGGAGTAGGCCGCGAAAAGAGGTAATCATGCGCCTCTTTGAACTGTCTGACGATCCTAAACTAACCAAACTGATTGCTGCGACTGATCAGTTGCGCACAGACCTTGAATCTGGTTTAATCACACAAAATTGGAAACTAGATCAACTTCTACAATATTTTAGAAAGTTTGATCTAGTTTTAAGTCCCAGCGACATCTATGGCATGTTGCAACAGAAGCCTTTGAAAAATGTCATATCAAACGTTCAAGGACAAGATGTGATATTTAAGGGACTTGAGCAACCAGAGCCAGCAGCAGAAGCACCTCCCCCAGAGCAATCAAAAGAAGTGGTCGCTAAAATGGCACAGAGTGCCATGAAGTAACCGTTTCTGTTGATTTTATACAACATTTCTTTTACAATAACAAAATGTTTATAAATCTAACCGATAGAGCCAAAGAAAGATTCCAGCAACAACTAAGTGAGCGCGGCAAGGGTATAGGTATCATTGTAGGCGTAAAGAAAACAGGTTGTTCTGGATATGCATATACACTTGAATTTGCTGACGAACCCATTAATGGTAACGCCATAAATTGTGACGATTTCATCGTCATGGTAAAACCTGATGCAGAGCAATATCTTGATGGCATGACGATTGACTATATCAAACAAGGACTGAATGAAAAATTTGAATTCATCAATCCATTAGAAAAGGCTAGATGCGGATGCGGTGAGAGTTTTACTGTATAATGGATATATCTCATCTAGTAGTTAACGGTTGTAGTTTCACTTACGGCGCTGGTTTACAAGACCCTCGCAATCAAGTATGGCCCGGTATATTAGCGAATCGCTTAGGTTTGCCTATAGTCAATCTAGCAAGATCAGGTACCGGTAACGATACTATACATCGTAGAACTTATGAATATTTCTATGAAGATATAAAAAACAATAACAATCCTTTCTACGTCATTTGTCTTAGTTCAATAACAAGAGAAGAATATTGGTCTGAAGAAAAAAGACGATATGAAGGTATACACGTTCATGGTGTAGATTATGGCGACATGAGTCCTGCACAGAAAAACTACGTTAATAATTTCAACATAGAAAATTCATATCGCAGAACCATGTTGTATTATATGTCTTTGAAGAACTTATTCGAAGCACATAAAGTACCATATTTGATGTTCACGTTGATGCATCTAGGATCAGAGCAAACAGATACAGAAAACAAGTTAAGAAACACCTTCCCTAATTATATTCAATTGATAACCGAAGATAAAAATAATCTACAAAATCAGGATACTATTTTAAAAGGTAATAGTACAAAAATTGATTGCGGTCATTATGACTATCATACTAATGAAAGAATAACAGATTATCTGATAGATCATATCTATAAAAATTTTAATTTTGTATTGGTTAATAAAAACTTCTTGTCTTTGGCCAACTACACAAATCAAATAGAACCTCACTACAATAACGACATTAATTGGCAAAAGATGCACGGAGCATGGATGTGATTTATATACCCGACAAATTTCCTTATAAAGAACTCAAACGAGAAACTATTAATGGCTCACGCAAATACATGACCCCAGACGGTCATGCTGTACCTAGCGTGACTACTATACTAGATGCTACTAAGCCTGAAGAAAAGAAGAAAGCATTGCAAGAATGGCGTAAACGTGTAGGTGAAGAGAAAGCCAAACAGATCACTACTGAGGCTGCAGGTCGCGGTACACGTATGCACAAGTGGCTTGAGAATCATGTCAAGACCGGTAATGCAGGACAGCCCGGAACCAACCCCTATAGCATACAGAGTCATCAGATGGCTCAGACCATCATAGAGAAAGGTCTGAGCAAATGTCAGGAATTCTGGGGCACAGAAGTCAGTCTATACTTCCCCGAAGTCTATGCAGGAACTACGGACCTCGTAGGAGTGCATGATAACATCGAATGTATCATGGACCATAAGCAAACAAATAAGCCCAAAAAGCGTGAATGGATTGATGATTATTTTCTGCAATTAGCAGCGTATGCTATAGCCCATAATGAAGTTTTCAATACTAACATACGTAAGGGCGTTGTTTTCATGTGTTCAGCAGACAACCAGTACCAGGAATTCATCGTAGAGGGGCTAGAATTCGACAAATATAAAGACCTCTGGTACACCCGTCTAGAGCAATATTACAAACAATTCCTATGAACTGATAGCATAAATAGTTGTACTACTTGGTAATTGTACAACTATGTCTATCATACAGATTTCTAAGATTCAACAAAGATCCGGCGACCTTGTCGATCTTCCACAACTTGACGAAGCGGAATTCGGCTTCGCCAGCGATGAAAAACGATTATTCATCGGTAAAACCATTGGCGCGATTGAGAACGTTGAGGTTTTAACTGCCTATAGCGAGATCGCATTCAGTCAAATAGACGGTGCGATAGGTAACCTAGACATACAAGACAACGTTGCCAACGGTGAGATATTAGTATTTGACGGCAACAACTGGACCAACCGCGGCGGTAACACAGGCGGATACATCAATCTAGGTGATGCCGGTAACGTATCGATAATGGGCGGTAGTCTAGGTTATCAACTAGTTACTGACGGAGCAGGTAACTTAAGTTGGAGCCCTAAGGGCTATGTGACGTTAAACATATTAAATGTCACTAAAGCGAATCCAGGCGTAGTACAATTCACAGATCCGTTCCCATTAACTACCGGGACACAAGTGACGATCAATAACATTGAGGGTAATACAGGATTTACAGCCCTTAATGCTAATGACTTTTTCTTGAAGCCTATCGCAGGTAATTCAAGCATTTACGAATTATATACCGACAGTTTCTTAACTACCCCATATAATACTACAGCATTAAATCCAGCGTTCCCATTCACTACTGCTACATTTGCTAACTCAGTCACAGACGAAATCACAGTAGGCAATAGCGTAAGTTTTAATGTCAATGATCCTGTTTACCTATTCGGTAATTTAGGAACATCTGGATTACAAGCAAACACTACGTACTATGTTTATGCTAAGGGCGATAGCACACATATCCAACTCTCTACATCAAACGACGGTAACGTAGGTAACAGAATTAATCTACAGACTTCATCATTATCAGCAAACATTTATGTACCAACTGGTGAGATAGTGATCGCTGTAGGTGGCGGTTTGACCGCAGCAGCCGGCAGCAACACACAGATACAATTCAACTATGATGATGTGTTGGCTGGTGCACCTAATCTAACTTATAATTTTGACACAAACACAACTATAGCGGGTACTTTAGTAGCAAGTGATTTCACAGTAACTACAAGTGCAAATTTAGGTAGCAACGCTAATGTTTATATAGGCGGAGGCTCTCCTGAGCAAGTATTAACTACTGACGGTCTAGGTAATCTATATTGGTCTACACCAACCGGCGGCGGTGGTAATGCATGGCCTGGTTATTATTTACATACTCAAAGTGCTGCAAGTAACAGTTGGACTGTAATACACAATCTTAATACTGAATTCGTTGATGTGACACCTATATTTGCAAATAGCATATCAATGACTGGTCACTATAATTATCCAGATGTGACATATGTAAATGCTAATGCCGTGACATTAACATTCAGTTCAGCAATTACTGGTTATGTCTCAGTAACAGGTGATAGCGGTAATCTTGATAATTATTATTTGCACAATCAAGCAGCAGCGTCAACAACGTGGACTGTTAATCACAACCTAAATACACAGTATGTTTCGGTCTCTCCGGCTGCCGCTAACAACGAAAGTTGGATTGGCAAGTATGATTTCCCGTCTATCGTCTATACTAATGCTAATAGTCTTACTCTAACATTTTCATCTGCGCAATCAGGTGATGTAGCAGTAGTAGGCAGCAGTAGCATGGATGGTTACTATCTACATACACAATCATCAGCAAGCACTACTTGGGTTGTTGATCACAATCTAGGTAGCAAGTACCTATGTGTGACACCAATCGATGCCTCAAACATCAGTTATGTCGGTAGATACGATTATCCTGAAATTACATATAACAATAACAATACATTGACGTTGACTTTCAGTTCACCCGTATCAGGTAGGGCGGTCGTAATCGGTGGTACAGGTGTAGCACAAACAGCAGGTGGTGCCAATACAGAAGTTCAATATAATAATAATGGTAGCCTAGATGGTGACCCGTCATTCACGTTTAATCAAGTCACTAATGTAGTCACTATCAATCAATTACAAACTGCAAATATTAGTGCTGGTAGCAGTAGCACACAAGGTAATTTAACAGGTAATTGGATATTGACGAGCGGTAGCAGATTGCAGGCTACATATGCTGACTTAGCAGAATACTATGATGCTGATAAACCTTATACTCCAGGCACAGTTGTAGAATTTGGCGGTGATAAAGAAATCACACAAGCAGGTCCAGAAAGCAATAAAATTGCCGGAGTCATTTCAAGCGAACCTGCATATGTCATGAACGGTGACATACAAGCAGAACACCCTGCAATCGTAGCATTGTTGGGAAGAGTAAAAGTTAAAGTCGTAGGATATGTCAGCAAGGGAGATATGCTTGTCAGCGCAGGTAACGGTTTTGCTAAAACATCAATCTTAACACCTAAGATCGGAACGGTGATCGGTAAAGCGATTGAAAATAAAAATGATACCGGTGAAGGCTACGTTGAAGTTCTTGTCGGAAGGTTGTAATGTCTTATAAAACATATAACGTAGCCCTAAAAGAAGGCGTAGACTATGATGCCTTTTGGCATGAGATAGAAACAAACGGCACCGGTAATACACATATACCTAGTAGGGCAGTAGATATCGTTAATGAAAGACTTAGTAGTTTACGCCAATGCTGGTATGAGTTATCAGATGAAGAGGCAGAAAAACTACGCAATGATCCTAGAGTATATTGTGTAGAAATACCACCCGAGTTGCGCACAGATATAGAACTAGTTCGTTTTGCATCTCAATCAGGAACTTATTATAAAAGCCCCGGCACTAATCCTGCAAACACTTCAGGCGTGAATTGGGGATTACCTAGATTAGGAAGTAGAACTAACAATACTACTGGTTCAAGTGGATCATTCACGTATGATTATTTCTTAGATGGCACCGGTGTAGACTTTGTTGTTTCTGATAGTGGATGTCAGATAGATCACCCCGAATTCACAGACAGCGCAGGCGTAACAAGAGTTCAACAAATCGATTGGTATGCAGCTAGCGGAGTATCGGGAACAATGCCATCATTTGCTAGTTTTTATACGGATAACGACGGTCACGGTACTCACGTTTCAGGTATAGCAGCAGGTAAGACATATGGGCGCGCCAAAAACAGTAGAATATATGTGATGTCCGTTAGTGGTTTAACAGTAAGTCCTACTATAGGTATCTCAGTCACAGATTGTTTTGATACGATAAAAGGATGGCATAATAATAAACCTATCGAAGCCAATGGATATAAGAGACCAACTGTTGTTAATATGAGTTGGGGATATGTAAACACCTTTTCTAATATAGCCTCTGTAAAATATAGAGGAGTGACATACGCTACAACTACAAAGGTAGCAGCATACGGCATGATAGGAAATTTTATAGGACGTTTTGGTATTAGAGTTTCTAGCGTTGATGTGGATGTTGCAGAATTATTAGCAGCAGGAGTCATAATAGTAGGTTCGGCAGGTAATTATTATCAAACTGTAGATAATCCCGGTGGATTAGATTATAACAATTTTTTCACTACAACAGGCGGTAGTGATCTTTATTATATGCGCGGCGGTAGCCCAACTTGTGCAGAAGGTGTGATTTGTGTAGGGAACGTGAGTACGGCCACAGATAGTCCTGAAAGAAAAAACGACAGCAGCGAAAGCGGCCCTAGAGTCGATATATGGGCACCCGGAACAAACATAGTATCAGCGTGTTCTAATACGAATAATTTTGGGGCGACCGCAGCATATCCGCCTAACCCGGCTTATAAGATCATGAGTATAAGCGGTACTAGCATGTCAAGCCCTAATGTTGCAGGATTGGCGTGCCAATTAGCGCAATTTTATCCTGGATATACACCAGCACAAATTAGACAAACGATCATAAATTTAAGCACACAGAATATGCTTTATACAACTAATCAGTCAACCGACTACGCTGATAGCGCAAGTTTGCATGGTGGACCGAACAGATTTGCATATATGCCTGTGAATCTAGCAAATGTAAATGCTTTAAATTTACAGAATCTTAATCTGACATATATTTGATAAATATATTATAGGAAATTATTATGGCAGCAGCAATCTATACACCTAGCGGGTCAAGTCAACTTACAGCAGTAGCAACTACTGATAAGGTTCGTATTTCCAC